>Ga0334883_1000117_pt1 | contig 146851 bp, 121 predicted proteins | sample GraSluR1_MG_6_FD_207230 | JGI IMG/M metagenome (GOLD analysis project Ga0334883, IMG submission 207230) | Sludge microbial communities from methane-producing bioreactor in Wageningen University, Netherlands - Granular Sludge_09_05-R1 | ecosystem: Engineered > Bioreactor > Anaerobic >...
CCCCGGCATACAAAAATCGTACGCTGCAGGGACTTAAAAACCATCAGCCCAAAAAGTTATTAACAATTCCTGAGACAAATTCTATGAAAAATGGTTTTTTATTAAATTTCGACACTGATTAGTTACTAAAAAACAAACATGAAGATTCTAATTCTTTGCACCGGCAACTCATGCCGTAGCCAGATGGCCGAGGGTTTCCTCAAATCGTTCGACAACTCCATTGAGGTTTTCTCGGCAGGTACTGAGCCGTCATCACAGGTTCATCCGCTAGCTGTTAAGGCAATGGCCGAGGTGAATATCGACATTTCAAAAAATCAACCCAAAAGCGTTGAGCTGTTTATAAACCAATCATTCGACTATGTAATAACCGTGTGCGGAGGGGCAAATGAGAACTGCCCAGCATTTACCGGACAGGTAGCTAACCGCTGGCATATAGGTTTCGACGATCCGGCAGAGGCAACTGGGTCTGACGAGGAGGTGATGGCCGTGTTCCGTCGCGTGCGCGATGAGATTGCCGAAGGGTTTGCTGGGTTCTACAAATCGGAAATTAAAAAAGGTGGAGGGTGCTGCTGCTGTGGATAACAAGAGTATAAAGGATGTAGTGCGCGAGAAATACTCGCGAATTGCGTTGCAAACCGAAAACTCGGAAAGTTGCTGCGGATGCAGCTGCTCCGATAGTGAACCCTTAGTTGATTACACTGTTTTTAGCGAAAGCTACGAAAGGATTGAAGGTTACAACCCCGATGCCGACCTGGGTCTGGGTTGTGGTTTACCAACCAAATTTGCACACATTAAAGCTGGACAGACAGTAGTTGACCTTGGCTCGGGTGCAGGTAACGACTGCTTTGTAGCGCGTGCCGAAACAGGAGAATCAGGCTGGGTGATTGGCGTTGATTTCTCTGACGAGATGATTGCGAAAGCTCAACATAATGCTGCAAGCCATGGCTTTACAAATGTTGAGTTTATTAAGGGCGACATTGAGGAACTTCCGCTTAACGACAACATCGCAGATGTTGTTATAAGCAACTGCGTGCTCAACCTTGTGCCCGATAAGGAAAAAGCCTTTGCCCAAATTTATCGTATCCTTAAGCCCGGCGGACACTTTTGCATAAGCGATGTGGTACTGGTTGGTGAGCTGCCCGAAAAGCTACGCCAAAACGCCGAGCTTTACGCAGGTTGCGTATCGGGAGCCACTCAAAAAAACGATTACATCAACACTATTCGCAATGCAGGTTTTTCTGATATCAGCATTCAGAAAGAGAAATCAATTGAAATACCCGACCTTACGCTACTAAGCATCATGAAAAAAGACGAGGTTGCCGATTTCAAGAAGAGCAATACAGGAATATATAGCATCACAATATTTGGCAAGAAGATTTAACCGCTAAAAAGCCAATACCATGGATAATAAAAAACGAATTGGATTTTTTGAGAAATACCTAACCCTTTGGGTTGCACTTTGTATTGCTGCAGGTATAGCCATAGGACATTTTGCCGGCGACAGCATGAAGGTGCTAAGCGATATGGAGCTGTACCGGGTGAACATACCCATTGCCATTCTAATTTGGGCAATGATTTACCCCATGATGCTTCAGGTCGATTTTTCATCGATTAAAAATGTTGGCAAAAAGCCCAAAGGGCTACTGCTTACGCTAACAGTAAACTGGCTGATAAAGCCATTCACCATGGCATTTTTTGCTTGGATTTTCTTCTCCAAGCTGTATGGGGCTTTCATCGATCCTGCCGAAGCAGGGGAGTACATTGCCGGCGCCATAATACTGGGAGCAGCGCCATGCACCGCCATGGTGTTTGTATGGAGCTACCTAACCAACGGCGATCCCAACTACACGCTGGTGCAGGTATCAGTAAACGATCTCATCATCCTGGTTCTATTCGTTCCAATTGTGGGGCTCCTACTGGGTATAACCGACATAACCATCCCTTACGAAACGCTTATTGCCTCGGTGGTAATATTTGTGGTAGTTCCTTTGCTGGCCGGCTATATTACCCACAAGGTGCTTATAAGAGCGAAGGGCGAGGAGTGGTTTCGCAACGAGTTTCTACCAAAGTTCCGCCCTGTATCAATTCTTGCACTTCTGGTTACGCTAATCTTACTATTCGCCTTTCAGGGCGAAACCATTGTGAATAGACCATTTATAATACTGCTTGTTGCAATACCCCTAGTGATACAAACCTACGTAATATTTGCCATAGCATGGTTTGGGGGTCGCTGGCTTAAGCTACCCCATGCGGTATGCTCACCTGCAGCGATGATAGGTGCCAGCAACTTTTTCGAGCTGGCCGTTGCGGTGGCCATTGCGCTGTTTGGGTTACAATCGCCTGCGGCTATGGTAACTGTTGTAGGAGTGCTGGTTGAGGTTCCGGTAATGCTCTCGCTGGTATGGTTCGCCAATAGGAATCGCTACTAAACTAACAGGTAAGGCTGACTGAAAACTATTTTATGTTTTTGCAAAAGGTTATCTTAGTGATACAATTCAAACAATATCTTCAGTCAGCCTTACCAAAAAACTACTTTCTAGCCAGGCTAAAGGCCATTGTTCTAGGATAAAAGAACAGGTTTTGCTCATTGAAACGCTCAAGTATACTGGTCACTAATAATATCCTTATCGAGATTCAAAAAACTCTTCCCCACCTTTACCTCCGCTACAGCAAACAATTACTTCCGTCAACACAAAGCCCCTTAATCCCTCATCAGAAAAGCTTTACAACTTCACATTCAAAAAAAGTTGAGGTTCGTCTCATACGTTTAAGCGCAGTGCTATTTGTAGAGATTTCAACAAAGCAATCTCATAAAATAGCTGCTCAACATTTAAAAAAGGTATTTATTTCTTGTTTTTCATGGAATTCACATTGGATTTAACTCATATAATTAAAGATGCTGTAACACAAATATGAACCCCAAAAATCAAATGCCATGAAAACGAAAACGAACAAAACCGATTTGGAAAGAAAAAAATCAATGTTCTTTCAGCTAGGACTAGTAGTAGCACTCACCATAGTGCTTTTGGCTTTCGAATGGCCCAGCAAGGGTGATATCAATCTTGATTTCGCAACTGGGACAACCATCGATTTTGATGAGGAGATGATACCCATTACCCGCCCCGAGGATGTTTCACCGCCTCCACCCCCAGTAATTGCACCTCCAGAAATAATAAACATTGTAGATGATGAGGTTGAAATTAAGGATGAGGATGAGGATATCTTTAAAGATATTGACGATGAAACGTTTAAAGACTTGCTCAAGAACCGAATCATCTTTGATGACGAGAAGGAGCTAGACGAAACCATTCCCTTCATGCTCATTGAGGAGCAGCCCACGTTCATGGGGGGTGATCACAGAAACTTTACCAAATGGGTTTTTGCGAATCTTAAATATCCTGAATTAGCCGCTCAGAACGGAATTCAGGGAAGGGTTACCTTAGAGTTCACTATCGACATTGACGGATCGGTAACCAACGTAAGGGTTATTAAAGGAATCGACCCGTCATTAGATGCAGAAGCACTTAGGGTTGTTTCTAACTCACCAAAATGGAGCCCCGGATTGCAGAGAGGGAAGCCAACCAAGGTTTCGTTCACCTTCCCGGTTACCTTCAGGTTGAACTAGAATATCAAATCAGAAAAGGGATACGACACAAGCCCAACAGCTGTTGGGCTTTATCTTTGCTTAGGATTTCTGCAAAGAAAAACCAAATACAAAGAATAGATTTTCGGTATACGGGTTCAGGATTAGCTTCCCAAAGAAGGGCAGGGTAAAACTTTCAGTAATTTTGATCTTTTGATTTACCCCCGCTCCCACACCAACAACGTTGAATGAATCGGCATAGTAACCACGGTACGGGGTAAGGCCAACAAAGAAGTGGTAGTCCTGCGTAGCAGTCCGTGACCAATTATACTCAGCTTCAATATAGGTCGAGTAGTAGTTCTGGCCTGTAGCAGGATTCAGATCGTCTCCCCACAAAAGGGTTGAAACCATAAGGCTGAACGGAAATCGTTTTGTGCCATCGAAGCTAATGGTTGCATCGATGGTATGCTGTGTGGTCGACTGGTCCAGATCAAAGAATCGATTAAACCTAAGGGTCTCATTAGGACAAAAGTAGTCGAGCACCGAAAAGGTAAAACTACCCAACGAGTACGATGCGTAAATATCTACCTCGGCGTAGGAGTTATCAACGGTATAGGCAGCCCAAGCCCCTACCAAAAAGTTACGTTTGCTCATATTAAAGCTGGGCTGCATATTCCACGCATCGCAGGTTAGCGATCCCCGCCAAACGTGCCTTGCCTGGATAGTGGCAGACAGCTCAACGCTTAACGAATCGGTAGCATGTGGAATATGGTCGGCTGGTAGTGAGGCCGATGCCAACTCCTTAACCAAAGGCACTTCTGCAACAAGCTGCATCCATGCAGCAGAAAACATCAACCCAAGGGCAACTCTAATCATCAGCAAAAAATTTGCCCGCAAAATTAACCCTTTAAAAATCATTTACCCCAAAAATTCGATGGGCAAAACATATGTTATTAAGCGATAATTGAGATGGGCCTTTTTGCTCAATACCATTTTATATCTATCTTTGCGCATCATATAAATATATGGCTATGAAGTTTGGCGTTGTAACTTTTCCTGGCTCCAATTGCGATCACGATATGATCTACGTTCTAAAGAACATTATGGAGCAAGAGGTGGTAGAGCTTTGGCACAAGGATACCGACCTGCAAAATGTAGATGCTGTGGTACTGCCCGGTGGTTTTTCGTACGGCGACTACCTGCGTTCAGGTGCTCTAGCTCGCTTCTCACCAATCATGGAGAAGGTGATAGAGTTTGCCCATAACGGTGGTTTTGTATTTGGTGTTTGCAATGGGTTTCAAATTCTTTGCGAGGCAGGACTCCTGCCCGGAGCACTCCTACATAATAACAGCCAGAAGTTTGAGTGCAAAAATGTATTCATTTTGCCCGACAGCAAAACAGCAGCCCCTACGGCCTATGTACCTCGCAATCGAGCGCTTAAGATTCCGATTGCCCACGGCGAAGGTCGATACTACGCCGACAAGGAAGCGCTGGCCAGCATGAGAATTAATGGGCAAATACTTTTTAGGTACTGCGATGAAAACGGAAGCATTTCCGAAGCGGTTAACCCCAACGGTTCGGTGGAGAATATTGCAGGAGTTTGCAACGAGAAATTCAACGTATTTGGTATGATGCCACACCCCGAGCGTGCCGCCGACGATGAGCTAGGAAACACCGATGGCTACCTTATAATGGACTCGATGCTTAGGTATATAAAGGAAAAACTGTAGGCTATTAAGAAAAGATAATTTCAAAAGGGGCTATACCCCTTTTTTTATGAAAGTACAACCAGATGCCTGCAATACTTCTAAATCGATTCTGCTTAAGGTAGCATTTAAACCTTCTCGCTTCCGAACTTACTCTTAATCCAACGAGGAAACATTATTGCACCTATCACTAGGTACGGGTAGTAAGTGGCCAAGCGCCAAATCAATGCCATGGCAACGGCAACAGAGCCAAGCGCAATCGGCTCAACCGGCATGAACTCTCCTAGAAAACGAGTAAACACAAACTCGGCAAAGCCACTTCCACCTGGGGTTGGACTAACCAGCATCATTATCCACATGACCAGCTGCCGTGCAAAAATCAGAAAATGATCGGTAACGGCAAAGAAGGCTAGGAGGAGGGCATTTACAACCCAGTAACGCGATGTCCACGAAAAGGCTGTGGCCAAAAACGATTTGAACCAAAACCCAAAAGGCTTTGCCTTAAACTCCTTCGAGTTTTCAATAATCTCAGTCCCCGCATCGTTGGCGCCATGCTTCCATCGCCTTAGGATGGGTAGCTTAAAAATCATAAGCATAAGCCATTTTAATCCGCGGGGATTAAAAAACAGCCCATAGGACAGTACTATTACGTATAGAAGCTTGACCAAATAACCAATAAGCGCAAAGGTGAAAAGTTCGTTGGCAAAGGCCACTTCATCGGTTAGGCTAACGCCAAACAGTAAATCAGTTTTAACAAATAGTAAAAGTAGGGGAAACATAAGTAGAAAGTACAGCTCATCCAAAAGCGAGGTGGCCATCACAATGGCCGAGCTGCGTCCAACGCTAATCCCTTCCTTATTTACATACAGAATGGCCACGCTGGTACCACCTATAGCCGATGGAGTTATGGCCGAGGTAAACTCCCAAAGCATTACCACGCGGAAGGCTTGCCTAAGCGATAGCTGGCCCTCGGCCAGTATCAACAACCTGATGATATACCCAATATCTCTGAAGGCCATTAGGGCAAGCGCCACCACAAACCAAACAAAACTCCACTTAGCCAAGCTGAGATAGGTGAAAACGCTGGGGTCGAACTCGCGGTAAAACATATAGCCCACAACCCCCAACCCAATGATAATTGGGTATATGGCACGGCTAAGCTTTATTTTGCTTAGCGGATTATCGCTTTGCTGATTTGATCTCTTTGGGGACATAGCTTACTTTACAAAAGTAATAAAATCGTTGCACTACTAAAGCATTAACAACACGTTAATAAATTGGTTGACCTATACAAAAGCGAGGAATTACAATACCTACATCAAGCATATGACATGAAAGCCGGGCATCAATTTAACAAAAAATAATACTTTGTATAAAACCATCTCGTTACCTTTACAGCCATCACCTTGAGTGTAATAAAGGATTGATAAACTATTTTAGATGCTAAGGACAAACAAAACAGCTACTTACTCAAAGTTTTTTCTTATTTTTGTGCCTCGTTTATCAAACATTTAAAATCCAAAGCGTTATGAACATATATCGATGTTGTTGATTTTCGAGAATATTTAACCTTTGGTTTTGGTGCAATTATTGTTTTATTGCCCATTGAATTTTTACAAGTTTTACAACACGAAGCAAGGATTACAAACATTTTAAATCAAACATACAAAATGCTAAAAGTCTTAAAGTTCTCTCTTCGCTTATTGCTGATATCAGCATTGCTCATTTCTTTCTCTCCAGAAATTAATGCCCAACAGCTAAACATCAATCAAATCGATTTTAGCTCCATAAAAGTCAACGATTTAACCGATGCGCAGGTTAAGCAGTTTATTGGGCGTGCAAAGGCAACAGGTATGTCTATGCAAGAACTTGAGGGCGAGGCCATATCCCGAGGCATGCCCTACAACGAAGTGCTTAAGCTTAGGGAGAGGATTAGAGAAATTGAATCGGGACAGAGCGCCACAAACTCTTATCCTTCAGAAACGGATACCCGCGATTCAGATTCAAATATATCGCAGCGCAAAGATCTGAAAGAAAATACCATTGCTGAAGAAGGCGAAACGCTTAAAGTTTTTGGGTACGACCTTTTCCAAAAAGAGGAGCTCACATTTGAACCGAGCCTAAACATTCCAACCCCCCAAAATTACCAGCTTGGCCCTGGTGATGAATTGATAATTGAGGTTTGGGGTGCTTCCCAAAGCCAATCGCGAGTAACAGTTAATCCTGAGGGACAGATTATTGTCCCTGATTTAGGCCCCATAAACATTGGTGGTCAAACAATCGAAAAAGCATCCACGCTTATAATAAATCGTTTGTCGACAATTTACTCCGGGCTTAAAGGCACATCGCCCAACACCTTTGCTCAGGTAAGCATAGGCAATGTGCGAAGCATAAAGGTAACGGTGGCTGGCGATGCGTACATGCCGGGTACTTATACCATACCCTCCTTTGCCACTGCATTCAACGCATTGTATCTTGCTGGCGGCCCCGATGAAATGGGATCGTTCCGTGAAATTAGAGTCATTCGAAATGGCCAGCTGTATCAAAAAATCGACCTATACGATTTCCTCCTTAGAGGTGAAACAGCACTTAATGTGAGGCTACAGGATGAAGACATTGTTTTTATAGCCCCCTTTCAGAACCGAGTAACATTTTACGGAGAAGTAGTACGCCCTGCTATTTACGAACTGAAGGAGGGCGAAACCTTGGACGACCTGATTGAATTTTCAGGTGGATTCTCGGCACGTGCTTACAGTAAGCATTTAGTGGTAAATCGCAAAACCGACAGCCAGAAAAAACTGCTAAACGTTGACAAGGAACTTTTCTCATCATTCTTGATGAACAACGGCGACGAGATAAAGGTTGGTGAAATTTTGGACAGATACGAGAATAGAGTTACGGTAAAGGGTGCTGTCTTTAGAGAGGGCGAATACGGCCTTACCGAAGGGATGACCGTTAGCGACCTTATTAAAAAGGCCGAAGGATTAAGGGAAGATGCATTTACCAACAGAGCCTCAATATACAGGTTGAGCGACAACCTTGAGGTTGAGATTATCGACATTGATCTGAAATCAATTTTGGAAAATCCAGCTATGGATTTGCAGCTAAAACGCGAAGATCTTCTGGTAATCAGCTCAATCCTTGAGCTTAAGCAGGAACGCACCGTAAATATTATTGGTGAGGTTCAAAAACCTGGTTCATTTCCTTATGCCGATAATATAAGTTTAGGAGAACTTATTCGCAAAGCTGGTGGCCTAAAGCACTCAGCTTCTTTGGCAATGGTGGAGGTAGCGCGGAGAGTACAAAACAGAACGGCCACTGAATCGAGTGAAACAATATCGGAAGTATTCAACTTCCCCATCAATGAAAATCTATCCATTAACGACGAAGGCTCATCGTTTAAGCTAGAGCCATTCGATATCGTATTTGTACGCACATCACCTGGTTACAAAAAGCAGGAAATGGCCGTAGCCGAGGGTGAATTTACATTTCCTGGCAGTTATGCCATTGCTCGCAAAGACGACCGAATTTCCGACTTGGTGGCGAGAGCAGGTGGTTTAACACCCGAGGCCTTTCTCCCCGGCGCTACTCTGCTCCGCAAAATTGATGACACACAACGCGAACAGGCCGAAAGGATAAAAGACCTTGAGGGTTATGATTTAGAAATTGATGCCAAGATAGATGAACAAACGAACAACTCGCACCAGCCCATTGGCATCAATCTGGAAAAAATTCTTAAGAACCCAAAAAGCAACGAAGACCTGCTTCTGGTTGAAGGCGATATACTAAGAGTGCCACAAAGATTACAAACGGTAAAACTCACGGGGGAACTTCTTAACCCAGTGACCACTCAATTTACAAGGAATACTAACCTCAGGAATTATGTTGCCCAAGCAGGTGGCTTTTCCGATAATGCTAGAAAAAATAAAGTTTTTGTAATCTATGCCAACGGCTCGATGGATAGAACTCGCAGTTTCCTGTTCTTCCGATCATACCCCAAAATTGAGCCTGGAGCAGAAATTGTGGTGCCTCAAAAACCAGAAAGAGACGGAGTCACCCTGCAAGAAACACTGGCCATTAGCTCGTCACTTTCGTCCATTGCCCTAGTTGCTGTAACAATTATGAACCAATTAAAATAGCCTTATGACTATTAAGAACATCTGCTGTATTGGTGCTGGTTATGTTGGTGGCCCCACCATGGCTGTTATTGCCCAAAAATGCCCCGAGATTAAAGTTAATGTTGTTGATATTAACCCACAGCGTATTGCCGATTGGAACGATGACGATCTCGATAAACTCCCAATCTTTGAGCCCGGCTTAAAGGAGGTTGTGGCCGAGGCTCGTGGCCGTAACCTTTTTTTCTCAACCGATATTGAGAAGGGGATTCGTGAGGCCGAAATGATTTTCATCTCGGTTAACACCCCCACCAAAACCTACGGCAAGGGCAAGGGTATGGCCGCCAACCTTAAATTTGTTGAGCTGTGCGCCCGCCAGATTGCCGAGGTAGCCACTGAAGATAAAATTGTGGTTGAAAAATCGACTTTGCCCGTTCGGACTGCACAAGCAATAAAAGACATACTGGACAACGTTGGGAATGGCGTGAAATTCCAAATCCTTTCGAACCCCGAATTTCTGGCAGAAGGAACAGCCATTAACGATCTGCACCATGCCGACCGCGTGCTAATTGGTGGCGATATTGCCACAGCCGAAGGGCGTGAGGCTATGGATGCCTTATCCGATATCTATGCCCATTGGCTTCCAAAGGAGCGTATACTACAAACCAACGTGTGGTCGTCGGAGCTTTCGAAGCTAACTGCCAACGCATTCCTTGCCCAGCGTGTTTCATCAATCAATGCGCTTAGCGCGCTGTGCGAGAAAACCGAGGCCAATATCGACGAGGTGGCCCGCGCCATTGGTGCCGATAGCCGTATTGGCCCAAAGTTCCTAAAATCGTCGGTTGGATTTGGTGGCTCATGCTTCCAAAAGGATATCCTAAACCTTGTTTATATCTGCCGTAGCCTTGGCTTGCAAGAGGTTGCCGACTACTGGGAGCAGGTTATCATTCTAAACGATTACCAGAAGCGTCGCTTTGCCGATAGCATTATCGCAACGCTTAACAACACCATCTCGGGCAAAAAGATCACGTTCTTTGGATGGGCATTCAAAAAGGACACCAACGATACCCGCGAATCGGCTGCCATCTACGTGGCTAACCATCTGCTCGATGACCAAGGATCAATTCACGTGTACGACCCCAAGGTAAGGCCGCAACAAATGTATGCCGACCTGAACTACCTTAACACCCGCACCGAGAAGGAGAACGAGGAGCTGCTCACAGCTTGCACCGACCCTTACGAGGCTGCCAAGGGTGCCCATGCCATCGCTGTGCTAACCGAATGGGACGAGTTTAAAACATACGACTGGCAACGCATTTACAACAATATGCTAAAACCAGCCCACATCTTCGATGGACGAAACCTTCTCGACCACAAAGAGCTAATGAAAATTGGGTTTAAGGTTAGGGCCATCGGGAAAGCGTATTAAAAGATTTTGAACACAGAGAACACCAAGGAGACACAAAAGACACTAAGAAAATACTAAACACTTTGTGGTTACTCGTGACTCCTTGGAGCCCTTTGTGCAACAAAAAAATGACCTCAAAAACCACTAAGAAGGCACTAAAGACACTAAGTAATTTAAGATCCCTTTGTGTTACTTCGTGACTCCTTTGTGTATTTTGTGAAACTAAAAGAACAACTATGAAAAATCTTACAGAAGATGAATTATCAAACATAATCATAGGTTGTGCCATAGAAGTTCACAAACAGTTAGGTCCTGGGCTATTAGAATCTGCATACAAGGAATGTTTATCCTACGAATTGATCAAGGCTGGTCTTTCTGTCCAAAGAGAAAAACCATTACCCGTTATTTACAAGGATATAAAGCTAGATCACGGATACAGAATCGATTTACTAGTTAACAATAAAGTGGTTATAGAGTTAAAGACAGCCGATTGTTTTACTGATGTTCATTTAGCACAGGTTTTAACATATCTTAGATTAGGCAATTACAAACTTGGACTTTTGTTAAATTTTTATGTTACATCACTCAAGAACGGCATTAAACGAATTATTCTATAAACTTAGTGTCCCTTTGTGACTCCTTAGTGTCCTTTGTGCAACTAAAAAAAATAAATATAAATGCAAAAAGTACTAGTAACAGGCGGCACTGGCTATATTGGCTCACATACAGCCGTTGAGTTAATGGAGGCCGGTTTCGAGGTGGTAATCGTCGATAATCTATCAAACTCCTATGCCGATTCAATTGATGGCATTGAAAAAATAACCGGGGTACGCCCCACGTTTATCAAGGCCAACTGTGCCTCATTGCAAGATATGCAGCAAGTATTCGCAACGCATCCCGACATCAACTCTGTGATACATTTCGCTGCCCTAAAGGCCGTGGGCGAAAGCGTTGATAAACCCCTGGAGTACTACAAAAACAATATCTACTCCCTAATAAATCTTTTAGAAATATTAAAAGAGAGAGGTGGTCATCTGGTCTTCTCCAGCTCATGCACCGTTTACGGTCAGCCCGATGTGCTACCTGTTACCGAATCATCGCCCATAAAAAAGGCCCTCTCGCCCTACGGTAATACAAAAAAAATTGCTGAGGATATTATTGCCGACACCATTCAATCAACAAATAATATCTCTGGAATTGCACTTCGCTACTTTAACCCCATAGGTGCACATCCCAGCGCCCACATTGGCGAGTTCCCCATGGGCAAACCCGACAATTTAGTGCCATTCATTACTCAAACTGCCAAAGGCATTTGGCCTGAGCTACAGGTTTTTGGGTCCGACTACAACAGCCCCGATGGTACGGCTATCCGCGACTACTTCCACGTGGTCGACCTGGCAAAGGCACACGTAATATCCCTAAAAAGGCTAATAGAAAAAACCAATAAAATTCCATTCGAGGTGTTTAACGTGGGCGCAGGAAATGGCGTTACCGTGCTCGAGATTATCAAGTCGTTTGAACGAGCCACCGGAGTAAAAATAAACTACACCCTAACCGATCGCCGCCCCGGCGATATCGAAAAGGTTTGGGCCGACACCTCCTACGCCGAGAAAGAACTTGGCTGGAAGGCCCAACTATCGCTCAACGAAGCCCTACTCTCGGCTTGGAACTGGGAAAAGACAATTGACAAACAATCTCACGCCAAGTCGCTAAGTCGCAAAGAAGAATAAATGTAAACAAACGCCCTCTCCCCTCCCCAACTTCATCATTTTTCATTCATTATTCTACATTCGATATTCCACAAAATCCCACTGTGTTAAAAGTTTAAACGCAAGGTCGCCAAGCCGCCAAGGGCAGTTAGCAATTCACCAGCGCCCACTCACCACCCCGACTCTAATCCTGCCATAGGCAGGCAAACCTTAAACCCTAAACCTTAAACTCTAAACTTTAAATTTGCCATAGGCAGGTAAGCCATAAGCTGTATAATTCCTGCTACCGAAACTTATCCTCCAACCAAAAATCAAAACCCATATTCCCCAGCATATGTGGCCATGATTACAATAAAAAATCATTACTTTTGTTTTCAAAATATACATTTTGTCAAAGCAGAGACCCATACTTATTTGTCTTTGACAATCATCTTATTACGCCACATCATCAGCCATATCGCCATGGGACTGACCGGGCGAAGCTGTATACCACCATATCGTATTAAGACCAATACACCGTTAGCAATTGGAAAGTTCTACCAGCCAAACTTAGAACCTACCATGGGTAGGCAGGCGTAAAACCCTGAACGCCATACGTAATACCTATAACATTGAAATTTAAACTCTAAACCTGCCATAGGCAGGTAAGTCTTAAGCTGTATAATTCCTGCTACCGACACTTATCCTCCAACAAAAATCAAAACCCATATTCCCCAGCATATGTGGCCATGATTACAATAAAAAATCATTACTTTTGTTTTCAAAATATACATTTTGTCAAAGCAGAGACCCATACTTATTTGTCTTTGACAATCATCTTATTACGCCACATCATCAGCCATATCGCCATGGGACTGACCGGGCGAAGCTGTGTACCACCATATCGTATTAAGACCAATACACCGTTAGCAATTGGAAAGTTCTACCAGTCAAACTTAGAACCTACCATGGGTAGGCAGGCGTAAAACACCAAACGCAGAACAAAGAACATGGAACAAAAAACACTAAACGCCAACCGTCAAAGTCTAAAAGCCAACAGCTAATAAAACGTAGCACGCTGAACTCCAAATCAAACATATTATCATCAATTACCAATGTCCTAAGCAACCAGGAGGATGTAGTATTTGCATTCCTTTTCGGTTCGTTTGTTTCAAAAGAGAAATATCGAGATATCGACATCGCCATATACACATATAGCGATCTAGACCTTTTGCGACTGGGTGAGATCCAAACCGAGCTGCACTTGGCCACAGGAAAAAAAATTGACCTGATACACCTCAATAATCTCATCTCACAAAATCCAGCCATTGCCCACGAGATTGTCTGCACAGGCTTAATCATTGTTGACAAGGAGCCATTAGCGCAGAAAAACTTCAAAGAAAAAGCCCTGTTAAGCCATTTCGACAATGCCTTTTTGAATCGCCAAATGCGTGAAGCTTTTAGCAATAGAATTAAGAATCGTGAAATCGGAGTGCGAAACTATGCGAAATAGCAGGCTAATACAACTCGAGAGAAATATTGCTGAACTTGAGCAGCTTGGCAAGGCATACACCGCTGACGATTTTAAGACAGATACTCCCAAGCGGTGGGCACTTCGCTACGGTTTTTCTTGAGTCCATTCAGATAATGATTGACCTTGCTTGCCATATCGTAGTTCATCAGAACTTGGGCACTGCAAATACTTATGCCGGTTGTATAGTCCTACTCCGTAATTCAACTATATCGATGCCACCCTCGAGAAATCCTAAAAAGGAATGGCTGGGTTAAGAAACCTACTGGTGCACGAGTACGTGATTGTTGATATCGACAAACTTTACGGATTGCTGCAACATCTTGATGACTTTAAGGATTTTATAACGGCCATTGAGCAGTACACCGAGGAATAAGTAAAAGTGTTTGCACAAAAAACATCGCGCAAAGGGGTTAAGTCGCTAGGAAACATCACGCCAAGACGCTAAGTCGCTAAGAAATACGCAAAGCAGTTGCGCCCTCAAAAAAACTGCGCCTCTGCGACTCTGCGTGAAAAACATCACGCCAAGACGCCAAGACGCTAAAAAATACACAAAGCAACTGCGCCCTTAAACAAACTGCGCCTTTGCGACTCTGCGTGAGAAAAAACAGCGACCTTAAACAAACTGCGACTCTGCGACTCTGCGACTCTGCGTGAAAAAAAAAACGGCTCTGCGTGAAAAACATCACGCCAAGACGCCAAGACGCTAAAAAACACACAAAGCAACTGCGCCCTTAAACAAACTGCGCCTTTGCGACTCTGCGTGAGAAAAAACAGCGACCTTAAACAAACTGCGACTCTGCGACTCTGCGTGAAAAAAAAACGGCTCTGCGTGAAAAACATCACGCCAAGACGCCAAGACGCTAAAAAATACACAAAGCAACTGCGCCCTTAAACAAACTGCGCCTCTGCGTCCCTGTCTGCCGACAGGCAGGTCTGCGTGAAAACACCTGCAAACTTAAATTATAGCGACTCCGCGGCTCTGCGTGAGAAGAAACAGCGATCTTAACAAACTGCGCCTTTGCGGCTCTGCGTGAGAAGAAACAGCGAACTTAAATTATAGCGCCTTAGCGACTCTGCGTGAGAAACAAACAATGCACGAAAACGATATATCCCGAATAGTTGTCGACATCTGCTACAAAATACACACCCAACTTGGAGCAGGACTTTTCGAATCGGTTTATCATAAAATATTGCTAATAGAATTAGAGAAAGCAGGACTTTCGTACGAGAGCCAAAAAGTAATCCCAGTATATTGGGAAGGACAAAAGATTGACCAAGGGTTTAAAGCAGATATTATTGTTGAGAACAAAGTTATACTTGAATTAAAATCAATCGAAGCACTATTACCTGTACACCATAAGCAGTTACTAACATACCTAAGGTTAACCGGATTAAAACTCGGATTATTAATAAATTTCAAAGAGAGCCTAATCAAAAACGGTATAACTCGGATAGTTAATAATCTGTAAAAATTTCTCTCACTAAGTCGCTAGGAAACATCACGCCAAGGCGCGAAGTCGCGAAGTTATTTTTGAACATTCTGCGTCTTAACTTAATTGCGTCTCTGCGACTCTGCGTGAGAAAAAACAGCGATCTTAACAAACTGCGCCTCTGCGACTCTGCGTGAAAAACATCACGCCAAGGCGCTAAGTCGCGAAGTTATTTTTGAACATTCTGCGTCTTAACTTAATTGCGTCTCTGCGTCACTGCGTGAGAAAAAACAGCGACCTTAAACAAACTGCGACTCCGCGACTCTGCGTGAAAAAAAAACGGCTCTGCGTGAAAAACATCACGCCGAGACGCTAAGACGCTAAAAAATACACAAAGCAACTGCGCCCTTAAACAAACTGCGCCTCTGCGACTCTGCGTGAAAACACCTGCGACCTTAAATTATAGCGCCTTTGCGGCTCTGCGTGAGAAAAAACAGCGATCTTAACAAACTGCGCCTTTGCGGCTCTGCGTGAAAAACATCACGCCGAGACGCCAAGACGCTAAAAAATACACAAAGTAACTGCGCCCTTAAACAAACTGCGCCTCTGCGGTTCTGCGTGAAAACACCTGCGACCTTAAATTATAGCGGCTCTGCGTGAGAAGAAACAGCGAACTTAAACAAACTGCGCCTTTGCGGCTCTGCGTGAGAAAAAAAATGCGACTCTACGTGAGAACATAACACCACATATAAATATGGACACACCAAATAAACAAACTAGCTCCGACGAAATCGACCTAATAGAACTCATCCGCCACCTCTGGAACGGCCGCAAGCTAATCATTAAGATTACCGCTGCATTTATAGCCCTTGGTCTTGTTATTGCCCTTGCCAGCCCCAAGCAGTACAAGGTGGAAACCAAGCTTTTACCCGAATCGAAAAGTTCCAGTGGAAGTGCCTCTGCTTTACTCCGCCAGTTTAGTGGGCTGGGTGGTTTCTCTATGGCAGCCGAAGGAGCCGATGCCATTGGCCCCATGCTCTACCCCGATGTGCTAAAAAGCACACCATTCTACTTGGAGTTGCTAAACCATAAAGTTACCTACAAAACCGATGACGAAACGCTAGATATAACCGTTTTTGAATACCTAAACGACTACTCTAAAAACTCCTTAATGGGTATAATAATGAAATACACCATTAAGTTACCCTGGACTATTCTGGGATGGATAAGGGGTGAACAAGAAATTGAAGAACAAGAAGTAATTCTTGGACAGAAGAAGATAGCAAGAATGACTAAAGAACAACACGAAACAATAAAAGCCCTGCAAGACAAAATTGGTGCCTCCATAGACCAAAAAAACGGCGTTATAAGCATCTCCACCGAATTCGGCGACCCATACATTACAGCTCAAATAGCCAACTTTGCCGTTGAGTATCTTTCAAACTACATAACTGAGTACCGTATTGAAAAATCGGAAACCGACCTCAATTTCATCCTGGAACGTTACGCTGAAAAGGAAAAGGAGTACCTGCAAGCACAAAAGGAGCTAGCCCAGTTCCGCGATGCCAACCGCAACGTGCAATCGGCTGCAGCTCGCACCGAGGAGGAACGCCTAAACAACAAATACACCCTTGCCTTTAACGTTTACAATGGTCTTGCACAACAGCTAGAGCAGGCAAAAATTAAGGTGCAAGAGGAAACACCGGTTATTAAAATACTCGAACCAGTTAAGGTACCAGTTGAAAGAAGTAAGCCAAGGCGTTCACTAATGCTGGTTGTGTTTGCCTTCATTGGTGGGATTATTGGGGTGGGCACAATATTTGGTAAACTTGTATTTAAAACAATTAAAGAAAACCTAAACAAACAAGAATAGATATGTTAAATGGAAAATCTGTACTTATTACTGGAGGAACGGGTTCTTTTGGTAAGCAATTTATTAAGTCAATACTTAAAAAGTACCCTGATGTTAGACGATTAGTAATATATTCGAGAGATGAACTTAAGCAATTTGAGTTAAAACAGCAATATCCTGAAAAGGAGTTCCCTCAATTACGTTTCTTCATAGGAGATATTCGCGATGGGGCACGACTAAAAAGGGCTTGCGAAGGTGCTGATGTTGTAATTCATGCAGCAGCATTAAAACAAGTTGACACGGCAGAATACAATCCTGACGAGTGCATAAAAACCAATATCAATGGGGCTCAAAATTTAATTGATGCAGTTTTAGCAACAAATGTAAAGGACGTAGTTGCTCTCTCAACTGACAAAGCAGCAGCACCAATCAATTTATATGGAGCAACCAAATTATGCTCCGACAAATTATTTGTAGCAGCCAATAACCTAAAAGGGGGGAGAGATTTACGCATATCAGTTGTTCGATACGGCAATGTAATGGGCTCTAGGGGATCAGTCATTCCTTTCTTCCTAGAAAAAAGAAAGGAAGGTATACTACCAATTACGCATAAGGAAATGACTCGTTTTACAATATCCCTTGAGGATGGAGTTGACCTAGTACTTTTCGCACTTGAAAACCATTTGGGTGGTGAAATTTTTGTACCAAAAATACCTTCCTACAGAATTTTGGATGTTGCTAAGGCTGTTGCACCCAACGCTGAAATTAAAATTGTAGGCATAAGACCAGGCGAAAAACTACATGAGGAAATGATAACCTCAACTGATGCTTTTAATACCATAGATTTAGGAAGATACTATGCTATACTCCCATCGTTCTCCCATTACAATACCTATGAGAACTACCTTAAACACCACAATGCAATTCCAGTTCCCAAAGATTTCTATTACAACTCTGGTACAAATGAAGATTGGGAAACTATTGAATCAATAAGAGATAAAATAAAGATTTTTGTTGATCCTGATTTTTCGACTGAGAAATAAACATAATTAACCATGAAAATAGTAGCAATAACTCAAGCACGTTATGGCTCATCGAGATTAAAAGCCAAAGTATTAAAAAAAATTAACCAGGAAACTATCTTAGATATTCATATTAAAAGGATTAAAAAATCAAAACTCATTAATGAAATAGTTGTTGCAACAACTGATGAGGCAGAGTCAGATCTAATTGTTGAAATAGCTGATAGAAATAAAGTTTTAAGTTATAAAGGTTCAGTTAATGATGTTTTAGATAGATTCTATCAAGCATCAAAAATAGTCAAACCTGATATTATTGTTCGAGTAACTTCGGATTGCCCACTAATTGATGCTAATGAAATTGATAAAGTTATAAATGTACTACTGCAAACAAAATGTGATTATGCCTCAAACACTATGCAACCAACACTGCCAGATGGAATGGATGCAGAGGTTCTCACTTATAGTGCCCTCGAGAAAGCTTATAATGAAGCGACTTTAAAAAGCGACAGGGAGCACGTAACACCATATATCTGGAGAAATTCTTCTTTTAAAGGAGGTAACCTTTTTGAATCACAAAATATATTTAATGATAAAGATTACTCTAACTACAGACTTACAGTTGACAACGAAGAAGACTTTTTGGTTATTAAAAAATTGGTAGAAGTTCTCGGAATTAATTGTAATTGGAAAGAGTATGTTGATTTCTTGGACAAAAATCCAACAATTAAAGCGATTAATAGTGGGCTTAAAAGAAACGAAGGATACCAGAAATCTCTTATTGAGGACAAAAAAAAATAATGATTATGGGAAAAGGGCAAGATTTATACAAAGAAGCAAAAAAGATAATCCCTGGAGGCACACAATTACTATCAAAAAGGCCAGAACAGTTTCTACCCGACCAATGGCCAGCCTATTATGATAAAGCCAAAGGTTGTGAAGTTTGGGATCTTGATGGGAATAAACTCATCGATATGAGTTATATGGGAATCGGAGCATGTACAATTGGCTATGCTGATGATGATATTAATAACGCTGTAAATCAAGCCATAGAGAAAGGTAGTATGTGTACACTCAATGCTCCAGAGGAAGTGGAATTAGCCAAATTAATGATAACCCTTCACCCTTGGGCTGATATGGTAAGATTTGCAAGAGGAGGAGGAGAAGCAATGTCAATTGCTGTTAGAATAGCAAGAGCATCAACTAAAAAAGATATAATTCTTTTCTGTGGCTATCATGGGTGGCACGATTGGTATTTGTCAGCAAATCTGGCAAATAGTTCGGCTCTTGACGGCCAACTTCTGCCAGGATTAAGCCCTGTTGGAGTAGCACGATGTATGAAGGGAACATCATACCCCTTTTACTATAATAGTATTTCAGAGTTCCAAGATTTAATTCAAAAACACGAAAATGATATTGCTGGTGTTGTTGTTGAAGCTATACGAAATGTAGAACCCGAGGAGAATTTTTTTGAGATTATTAGAAATGAAACTAAAAGATTGAATATCCCTCTGATTGTTGATGAAGTATCGAGTGGATTTAGGCTTAATGTTGGAGGCGCTCATTTGGTATTAAATATTGAACCTGATATTGCAGTATTTGCAAAGGGTATAAGCAATGGTTTTCCTATGGGTGCAATAATAGGCAAAAGGGAATTTATGGATTATGCACAGGATTCATTTATTAGTAGCACTTATTGGACGGAGAGGATAGGTCCTGTTGCTGCACTAGCATCCATTAAGAAGATGATAAAGTTCAACATACCTGAACATTTAATTGATTGTGGTAAAAAGGTGCAAGATGGATGGGCCAAATTAGCAAACAAACACGAACTAAAAATTTCTGTTGGGAGCATATACCCTTTAAGTCACTTTGATTTTGAAGGTGATAAACTCCTATTGAAAACACTCTTCACTCAAGAAATGCTCAAAAGAGGATTTCTTGCAACAAACTCATACTATGCTTGTTTTGCTCACAAAGACCACCACATTAATAGCTATTTAGATGTTGTTGACGAAGTGTTTGGCTTAATTTCTTCATCAATTAAATCTGGCATATCAAAAGAATTACTGAATGGTCCAGTTTGTCAAAGTGGATTTAAACGCTTGTCTTAAATAAAAACACATAAACTGAACATAAAAAAGATGTAATTATGAAACCATTCCCAAAACAAATAAAAATTGGCAATAGGTTTATTGGCACAGACCATCCTACCTACTTAATTGCCGAGATAGGTGCAAATTTTGATGGCAGTATCGATAAGGCTAAAAGGCTAATTGATGCAGCTAAAGAGTCTGGTGCCGATTGTGCAAAATTTCAAACCTTTATTACTGAAAAGATAGTTTCAGAAGGAGGTTTTTCACGGATGAAACTTGAAGGTGTTCATGGATCTTGGGGTCGCACAGTTAGCGAAGTTTTTAAAGAGGCTGAATTCCCTGCAAAATGGCATCGTGAAATTGTTGACTACTGCAAAACCGTTGGTATAGATTTCTGTACTGCACCATACTACAAAGAAGCTGTTGATCTTTGTTTAGAGTTGGATGTGCCTTTCATAAAGATTGGTTCAGGAGAAATAACTTGGCTCGAGATGCTTGACTATATAGCTAGAAAGGGCAAACCAATTATGTTAGCAACAGGTGATGCAACTCTATCAGAAATTGACGAAGCAGTTAGGACTATTGAAGGAGCAGGTAATCGTAATCTAATTTTGATGCAATGCATTACAAACTATCCTTCAAAAATTGATAGTGCTAATGTAAATGTATTAAAAACATATCAGTCAGCCTTCGATATACTTACAGGATACTCTGACCATTCACCAGGTCCAGTTGTGGCGTTAGCTTCCGTTGTTCTTGGTGGTTGTGTTATTGAAAAACATTTCACCCTAAGTAAAAAGGACAAAGGTCCCGATCATCCCCACTCAATGGAACCCCATGAGTTTAAACAAATGGCTAACTTTGTACGTGAAATTGAGCGTGCAATGGGTAGCACACGCAAAGAGGTTGTGGAAGAAGAAAGGGAAACTGTTTACGTGCAAAGAAGAGGTTTGTACGCAAGCAGAGATATTGCCAACGGTCATATTATGACTGATGGTGATATTGATGTTCTAAGGCCTGCTTTGGGAATTCAACCAAAATTTAAAAATGTAGTTATTGGCCGAAAAGCCAATATCGACATAAAAAAAGGAGACCCATTATTTTGGGAGAACTTTTAAATCAAACCAAGTTGTAAGCATACAGTTATTAAATAACACTTGTCCTAAGAGGCCTTCCCAAAAGTCTATTATGTACAATCTTGAGTCCACTCCGGCATCCTGTTTTAATTCATTTTTGATGAAAACAATAACTGAATATCTGTATGTTACAAAACTAAAATCAGACAAAGTAACCTTTTCAAAGTGGACTCAAACTTTATAAATTCACATCAGTTTATAAAACTGCAACTTAAGTTTATGACTTCGTAAATAATTCAACTTTTGAGATAACCTCTTTTGATTCAAAAAGATGTAACCTTGATTCTTTTTAACTATTGCTATGAAAATAATGTCTAAAGATATTCTTTCACTTCTATTCTTTATTATACTGTTTTCATTTATAGAACCTGCTTGCGCTCAATCGACATAAAAATTTAATTATCAGGCTGTTATAAGAGATGCTCAGTTAAACCCTATCATTAATAAAAATATTAGCATTAGGCTTTCAATAATAGAAGGAACAATTGCTGGAACATTTGTTTACTCTGAAGAGATGTTTATAGATTCAGGCCCAATAGGGATTATCAATATTAGTATTGGCAATAACGCTGAATTCGATTTGATAGACTGGTCTAAAGGAAAATATTTCCTTTAGATAGAAGTAGATACGAATGGAGGAAAAGATTTTTTAGACATGGGAACTACTGAATTATTATCTGTTCCTTTTTCTCTCTATTCCAGAAAAGCAGAAACTGCTGATTATAATAATTTGCAGAATACCCCAATATTCTATAAAGTCGCCTATACTGGTGATTTTTACGACCTTAATAATAAACCCGAAGGGGTGATTTTTGGAGATATGCTTTATTGGGATGAAACAAAATGGGTTAGAATACCTCCAGGTCAAAATGGTCAACAACTAACATTTTGTAATGGTATTCCAATATGGGGAGTTTGTCCAGATACTATATTGATCCCAATTGAGGAATTAATTGAAATTACGGAAATTGAAAACTGCTTATTAAGTGATGATCATACTGCAGAGGGAATATTAGTAGCCTATCCGAATGGGTGTATTGATCATTTTTTTCGGTTAGACCCAGGTTTATCGGGACATCATATTGGCAATAATGATCAAATAGTAAAAAGATCTTCTTGTGATGATGGCTATAGTTGGACAACACCAGAAAAAATATTTAATAGCAACTGGGATGATAGAAACATCAGAGGGGGTATTACAAATAATGGAGTTGTGTTGATTTTCTTTAGGCAGTATGATGCAACAAAGGATTCAACAATTAATCTAAATTACATATTAAGTTCAGATTACGGCTTAACATGGTCGGAACCATTCAACATAATGGGTATTGGCTTATGTGATTTCTGCACTTATTCAGACTATATTAATCACCTGAAAGACAACTATTATATGCTCTCTCAGACTCTGATGGGATATAGTGAAATTCAATTTTTTACAATTGACGATACCATCATTCATTGGATTGGTGAAAAATATATCTTTGACTTTAGGGGGTTAAAAAATATTGACGAGCCTCGTTTTGCACATTTAGGAGACGGAAAGATTATGGGTCTATTTAGAGATGATTTAGGCTCTAATTATTTTCAAACAACCTCTTCTGATTATGGAAAATCATGGACTATTCCAGTCAAAACAAATTTGAATAACAATATATTCTCTCCTAATCCTGAGATTTTTTATGACGAAAGTACAGATATTTTGTATGTTATTGGAACTGATCGTGGCAGCCCGAATATTAGCAATGCACTATGGGTATATGCCAATAGGCCAAATGAAGTTTTTGGAAATCCTAACGGATATAAATTGATTAAAAAACTTGAACGTCCACACCCTACCAACTTTAGGTTATATGGTTATCCTGCAACAACCCGTTTAAGCAATGGAGATTACTTGATTATCTTCACAGAAAGTTACAAAAAAGAAAACGGAAAAGAGCAAGCCGATTTTTATCAATTTAGAATAAAATACAAATAAAAATTTGCTTTATGCTCAGAAATGTTAAGAAACCTTTTGGAGACTAAAGATAATGGATGGTTTTCAAAATAATAATTTATGCTTACTCTCAGAGAGAAATTTATATCAATAATTGGCAACGATAAACTATCTCCTTCAGATGCAATTATTCTTCTTGAAGGCGATGGTTTTAATCGATACCCTCATGCTGCCGAACTCTATAAAAGAGGAATGGCCAGAAAAATTGTTTTTAGTGGAGGGATCGTTGACTATAAATATGGGAGTTTCCCATATAGTAGTATTTATCCCAGACTTATTGAAGCGGGTGTTGCCTCCGAAGATTTAATTCACGAAAGCAAATCGCTTAACACAAAAGAGCAAGCAGATGAGGTAATTAATTTAGCCCTAAAAAACAATTGGAAGCATCTTATCCTTGTTGCTTCTGCAGAACATCAGTATAGAGCATACCTAACCTTTCTTAAAAGAGTAATAGATGAAGATTTAAAAATCTTAATTTTCAACTCACCAGCAAAAAACATCACATGGTTTGATGAAACCGATTGGGGTATTAGGTATAATAGACTTGATCAAGAATTTGAGAGAATTCAAAAATACACAGAACTAGGTCACTTAGCCACCTATTCCCAAGCAATCGAATACCAAAAATGGAAAGAAACGTTAGTCTTGAAATAGCAAAAGGAATCTTTAAAGATAATTTTATTGGACCTGCTGAAATTAAATCAATTCAGGAACAGATACAATTAAAGATTCCAGAAGAGATTCCTGACATCCCTTTTTCAGAGGAAGAACTAAAAAATAAGGCAAAGGATTATTTGCTTGTTCTGTGCCTTCCATATATGCTAAATGGGAAAGAACTTAATATTATTGAACTTAGAAACATTTTTGGCGTTGATCCCAGCATTAAAGAACCTTGTTTTTATAATCAGGACTGGTATTTAAATGAAGATTTTGTAAAAACAAGTTCAGAGACTATATGGGTTCTTCTTCGCAAAAATGTTATTGAATCCACAAGAGCCAAGAATCCTAAAGAACTCTCAGCTCAATTCTCCTTTCCAAGTGCTCTAGTTTGTTGTTACACATTTTTTATCTACAAACTAGTTTACAATGAGGTTCTTTGGCCTTACGATTTTATTTGGTGCTCCGACACCGACCATAATGGTGATAGTATTTATGTTGCAAAATACTTTGATATTGATGGGATTAACAAGAATGGATTTAGCATACACAGGCATTTGGCATTGAGAAATTGCTATGCCGCTATAGAATGTTTGTAATTGAAATGGCACTAATCCAAAAATTTAACATTTCCCAAAAAAGAGTAACATTTCTATTTGATTCACTAATAGTTCTGTTAAATTTATCCAACTCGTATTCAATAATACCATATCTACTATTCTTTCAGTACTCGAGAGAGGCTAATACGGCAATAATTTTTATACTTAATCTTATATTTCTTTGGGTTCGATTTAATGTTAAGGTTTTATTCCCTACAAAAAGTATTCTTTTTTTTATTTACCTTCTCATTAACATTACTAATATTCTAGCTTCAATTTTATCAAATACTGGGGGTCTACTACCTGCTTTATATTTGATTTCTAATACTTTATTCTACATTATACTATACAACCTTTACAGTCAATACGCTAATGAATTCAAACCTTTTGAATCTTTTAAATATATTACAAGAGGTTACATCTGGCTTGCATCGTTGTGTATTTTTGGAATGATTACCCTTTTTATTCTTATTAAAATTGGGGTTAATCCTTTAATTAACAACATATCTACAAAATATGATTTATTTGCAGACAATTATCGGATGGGATCCAATTACTTTTTCCCCTACATTTCAATAATTGGAGGTAGGGGAATACGATTTGAATTTTTTCAGGAACTTGGAATTATTTATGGATTATATCACGAACCTCATATTGTAACATTTATGCTATTCCCTGCTTTGTTTTTATTTTTATATAAAAGCGAAACAAAACACAGAATATATATAATATTAATTTATGTTTTAATCTTATTATTGACAGTCTCTACTACAAACATACTATCCGTATTATTTTGTATTATTGTTTTAATATCTATTAAATTAAAAAATAATTTTGCCGGAGGTTTCATATTTCTTTTTATTAGCATTGGACTTGGTTTTCTTATTTACAAAAATTTTGACAATTCAATATTATACATTTTAGGAAAAGTTGAAGGAGCAGGAGGGTCAAAAGATTATTCAATGGAAACCATTAAATTCGCATTCACTCCCAATACATTGCTGGGATCAAATTTTATGAGTAATACGTATTTGCATGAAATTAGCACAAACCCAAGAGATGTTGGTTTTATTTCTTTTACATTAAATATTTTTTTCTTATTAATAGTATATTTTAAGACCATAAAACTTATTCTTTCAAAAAATAAGATGAAAATTGCAATTGGCTTTTCTACACTATATTTTATGTTACATTCTACGAAAGTAGCAATGGTTTCATATTCACTTTCTTTTTTAATATTTATGATATTTCTCATTACTACCTACTCAAATATTAAGGAAGATAAAATGGAGATTAAATTATGAATTTTATTACTAAGCTAGTAACTAACAAAATATTTTTATATCTAACAACCAGATACATAACATACTTTGTCCAGTTTGTAACTTCTATGGTAGTTGCTGTAAAACTGGGCCCGTATTATTTTGGCATTTGGAGTTTTATATTATTACTTGAACACTATTTTAGAATAATTAATTTTGGAGTATCTAATTCACTCAATGTCTTGCTTGTACAGAATAATGACAACATTGAAAAGACAAAGAATTATATGTCATCAGCAAATTTTTTAGTTGGATTAATTTGCGTAGCGATAGCGTTTATTGCAATATACTACAAACTATTTGGCATTAAATTTTTTGAAAAATATCAAATTGGATGGTTCTTTTACATTATATGCCTTGTTGCCATTTTACAACATTTTAACAATCTGTTCTCATTTGTTTACCGTGTAAAAAATCGTCTGTTTGAGTTAGCGTTCAATCAATCAATAATTCCAATACTTGTATTATTCGTTATTCCATTCTTTGCAGATAAAACCCTAATTTTAGTGCTTTTAACTACACATTTATTCGGAAATTTGATTTCTATGTTACTGTTTATTCGACAAAGGAAGATCCCCTTTGGGGGAAAACTTTTGAAGGAAGAGACTAAAACTGTATTCAATAAAGGAAAGTATTTATTTGTATATAATGCCTGTTTTTATTTAATTATAGTTGCATCAGCAACAGCTGTAAGCATATACTATCCTGTAGTAGAATATGGTTTTTACAACTTTTCATACACACTAGCAAATGTGGTTGTACTGTTGCTAAATGCTTTTTCATTTATTATTTTTCCAAAGGTTTTATATAAATTAAACAGTAACGATTTTAATCAGGTAAGAGATATAATAAAATCTATACGTAATACTTATGTTGCATCTTCACACTTACTTCTTTATATTGCAATTGCAACCATACCATTTTTAATATCATTTGTTCCAAAGTATCAAGCAACTTCAACATCAATTGCTGTTGCTGCTTTAGCAATAATGCCATATTCCAATGCTTTTGGTTTTAACACATTTCTAATGGCACAAAATGAAGAAAAATTAATTTCAAAAATTTCAGCATTTTCATTGATTATAAATATTTTACTATTAATACTTCTCGTTATCGTTCTAAAAGTAAGTTACAAATATGTTATGTTTTCTGTATTAATAAGTTATTTCGTATTTTCATATTTATGCGTATATTTTGGAAGAAGAAAGTTGAATGTATCAACTAAACTGTTATCAGTACTATTGGAAATGTATCCAATACGTTTTTTAGTTCCACTATTTTTGGGTATAATTCTTACAGTAGGACAATTCAATTCCCTTTATTTCTTACCATTAGTTGTTTTTATTGCGCTAAATATCGATTCAATAAAAACTATTTTTGCTACGTTAATGAGGGTAATACATAGCCCAAGTATTATTGATTTAAAATAATGGAAAATACTAGAACTTATCAAAATTCATGGGAGGGCAACACTTAAGCAATCAGGTTATATAATAAATTATCAAATAGTTAAGGTCGATTTTGGGTATATAGATGAACACTAATGAGTAAAAAGTCCGAAAATTGCATATAATGCCAAAGACTACAAATTACAACTTTTAAGTTTTACATTAATATGAATGAGAATGAATTGTTGAAGTATTTTATAAAAGCTGAAGATTCAAGTTACCTATATCGACATAAAATTTGGGAAAAATCAATTTACTCAATTCTAAGAATTTACACAAGGAGAGAATTTTTGAGGCATAATGGTGTTATGACCATGTCGTTAAAAAAAATGAAAAATGAAAAATATCTACTATCTAATGTGATTATTTCTTTCTTTCAACTATTAAATCTTTTTTTTGGTAGAAAAAAATTTAAAAATTGCATTTTTTCATTTCCTAGGATTGAGTTAGTTGGAAATCAATATGTGGATAAGTTCTCAGACCCTGTTATTGCTTTAACTAATCTTAAAACAAATTCGATTGTTTTTGAATTCTCTATTGGGGGTAAACATTTAAAACCCAGAATCCACAGTAATATTGTTGTTTATATAGACTTCATAGTATTCGTTGCATTTGTTTCGGCTAAGTTAGCCTCATGGATTTTACCACTATTTTATAAATCAACATTTGATTCTTACTATTCAGATTTAGAAAGAATTTTCACCTATCCTACAACTTTTAAAAAACAGGATTATGAAAGAATAATATCATTTAACATAAGGGTAAATATTTATAAATTTTTTTATAGGCGACTTGGTGTTAAAAAAGTTTTTGGTGTGTCAAGAACCAATTTCATACCTCAAATTTATGCCGCTAAAGAATGTGGCATTCCTGTCTTTGAGTTACAACATGGTATTACTTATGGCGAAACACCTATATATTCTGGGAGAAAAATTGAAAATTTTACACCAAACTTCTTTTTATCCTTTGGAGAGATTAAAAACAAGGAAGTATATGGCATTGATCCTAATCATATAATTAACATAGGCTGGGCGTTTAAGCCTTTTATAAAATCTTTAAAAATTGAAAAAGAATTTAGCAAATTGGACATTTTGGTAATTACCGATCCTGAAATTACTGATAAGATATGTAAAGTACTAAGTGAGTTGGCGAAGATTTATCATAGTTATAATTTTCACCTGCGGCTTCATCCAATGGAGAGTATTTCAAGAGAAAATCTTGAAATTATTGAACAACACAAGAATATTCTTTTGCAAGACAACAAGATTAATTCTAACGTTGCTCTAACAATGTTCACGAATGTTATTGGTGAAAACTCTACTGTACTTTACGAAGCAGTTTCGATGGGAAAAAAGGTTGCACGTTTAGCATTAGGTGGTTTACATCCCAAGTTTATTAATCCTGAAGACTACGACTCTTTCTTTATAATAAGAAAATTTGAGGATTTTTCTAAGTTCATTGAATCAAATATGGATTCTCGTATTCCAACCTCGATATATTCTGAATTTACTGGTGATCAACTAGAAGTTTTTAAATAATTTTAAAGGAAGAATATTCATAAGAATTAATCATAACTAAACTATAAAGCCCACATGTTAGACTATGTTTACCATAAAATTAGACAAACAAAGTTGTAATTAGTTCAATCATAATTCTGTTTTTGAGGCATATGGCTTTCATTAACGATCTTTGAAGATAAAATTTAATTCGAATGAAAAACCTAATCATTATTGGAGCAGGTGGTATGGGTCGGAGTTACTTTGACCTAGCAAAAGAATCAAAAGGCTATGGAGTAGAATTTAGGATTAAAGGTTTTATCGATGATGACTTAATGGTTTTAAACGGCTTTAAAAATTATCCAGCTCTCTTAGGTAAAATCTGCGACTACGAACCTGAATTTAATGATGTTTTTATATCTTCTATTGGTGGGGCTGCAAGAATTATTTGCTGTGAAACGATTGCACAACGAGGTGGTAAATTCATAAACCTTATACATAATACTGCTCGAATTGGCACTAATGTATCATTGGGTTATGGGAATTTAATCGCTGCATATGTTGCTTTAGGAGCAGATTCCAAAATTGGAAATTTTAATATGATTCAATCTTATTCTGTTATTGGTCATGATACTCTTATTTCTAATTTTGTTAGGATTGATACTCACGTTATTTGTGTAGGAGGAACAAAAATTTATGATAAGGCGACTATTCATAGTAATTCCGTTATTAATCATAAAGTTATAATAAATTCTGGTGCAACAGTTGGCGCTCAGAGTTTTGTAATAAGAAGTGTACCGGAGGGCGAAACGGTTTTTGGTACGCCAGCCAGAAAATTATAATTCTCTAATCATAGATTTATAACTCATTAAAAAACAATAACTATGGAAATCAATAACTTTATCGAGAAATTTGCAGAAATATTTGAAGATACTGACACCTCTGTCTTTTCTGCTCAAACCGAATACAGAAACCTAGACGAGTATAGTTCAATTATTGGCCTATCGATAATTGGGATGGTTGACGAAGAGTATAATGTTATGCTTAAAGGTGAGGATTTGCGAAATGCAACAACCATTGGGGATCTTTTCAATATCGTTAAGAGCAAAATGTAATGGCAGTTTACAATCCCTTCTCACTTCAAGGTAAAACAATTCTTATTACTGGAGCATCCTCGGGCATTGGTCGAGCAACTGCAATCGAGTGTTCCCGAATGGGGGCAAGCCTTGTTGTTTCTGATATAAATGCAGAAGGGCTTCAGGAAACCATTTCGCTATTACAAGAATCGGAGAATATCCATAGGATGATTATTGCCAACTTAGCAAACGAAGAAGATATTGAACTACTAATAAATGGGTTGGATAAATTGGATGGATGTGTTTTCAGCGCGGGTGTGGGTTCAACCAAGGTACTTCCATTCTACTCAAAAACTGAATTGCAGAGGGTTTTCGATATAAATTACTTCGGCCCTGTTTTATTAACCAATCTTTTAGTTAAAAAGAAACTACTTGCCAAAAGTTGCTCTTTAGTATATATATCATCTATAGGAGGAGTTCACTTTTTTAGCCCTGGTAATGGAATTTACGGTGCATCAAAAAGCGCTTTAGATAGTTTTGTCCGCTTTGCAGCAATTGAACTGGCTCCAAAGCATGTACGAGTTAATTCAGTCTGCCCATCAAGGGTAGAAACCCCACTTATAAAATCAGTTCCAATTTCTGAAAAGGAAGTGCAAATTGACAAAGCAAAATACTTATTGAAACGTTACGCCACCCCCCAAGAAATTGCCCTAGGTTGCGTGTATCTTCTGTCCGATGCATCCTCATTTATGACAGGCCAATCGCTAATTCTTGATGGAGGGAGATTATTAACATAGATATTTGATATGATTCTTAAAGACAAAGTTTGCATAATTACTGGTGCTGCACAGGGCATTGGGAAAACTATTGCTGAATATTTTGCACAGGAGGGTGCTATAGTTTACGCTTGCGATATTAAGCAAGGGGCTATGGACTTGTGGGCAGCCGATTCCTCCAAAAAGTTTCTAACAAAGGTTGCTCCATTGTACTTCGATGTTACCGATCCTGGAGCCTCGAAGGAAGCAATTATGTCGATTTTTAAACAGGAAAGTAGAATCGATGTGCTTGTGAATAATGCCGGAGTTGTTTTCAATAAAAAAATTGGAATGATTACTCGACCCGATACCGAAATGATGTTTCGCGTCAATGTAATTGCCGTTATTGAGCTAATTCAACTGGTATCACGCTTGATGGCTCGCAAGTCAAGTGGCTCAATTGTAAACATTTCATCGGTAACTGCCGTTCAGGGCTCACCCGGTCAGGTGGCGTACTCTGCCACAAAAGGGGCGATAATTGCACTTACAAAATCGGCAGCAAAGGAACTTGCTCCATCAGGCATTAGGGTTAATGCCGTAGCACCTGGTATTATCAAAACTGAACTTTTTGATGAGCTATATCAGGCAAGTGGTGATAAAATTGATGGAAGAATACAACGAATTGCCTTAGGTCGTTTGGGAACACCTGACGACGTGGCTAACGCCTGCGCATTTCTTGCTTCAGACAAAGCATCCTACATCTCTGGTCAGGTACTTGGGGTTGATGGCTGTGCTTCTATTTAGTAAACCAATAATTAATGCTTGTAAATATTCATAAAAATTCTGCCGATGGGCTAGCAGTTGTCGATTCGCAAGGTAATAAGTTAACCTATGGCGAAATTGTTGAGTTTTCAAGTTGGATTTCCAAAAAACTACCTAAAAGGTCATTGGTTTTTCATCTTTCAGTTAACAATGCGGGTAGTGTTGCCTGGGCAATGGGCTTCCTTAATGCTGGTATTGTGCCCCTGCTGTTGAACTCAAAAACTGACGAATCACTTTTTACAAACTTGTTCAACACCTACCAGCCAAAGTTCATTTGCATTCCTTCGGAGTTATCAAACAAATTTAGTTTTAAAATTATTGCCGAAAAACTTGGCTATTGCCTTATGGATACGGGATTCAAAACTGCACCATTGCATGAAGAACTATCCCATTTGCTACCCACCTCGGGTTCAACCGGTAGCCCTAAGTTGGTTAGGCATAGCTACCAGAACATTGAAGCCGCGGGGTTAAACATATCAACATTTTTTAAGATCGATCAAAAACATAGGGCATTAATGGTGTTACCCTTATATTACACAATGGGGTTATCAATGATTTTCAGCCATTTTTATGCCGGAGCAACTATCCTCATCACCAATCTAAGTATGACCGATAAACGGTTTTGGGATTTTATGAAAAATGAACGGGCAACAAGTTTTACTGGTGTTCCTTACAGCTTTGAAATACTGAATCTAATGCGTTTTTTCAGAATGGATCTACCTGATTTAAAAATTCTAACACAGGGTGGGGGAAAAATGCAAAAGGATTTGAATCTGAAATTTGCCGAATATTGCAGGGATAAGGGTAAACAATGGATTGCAACCTATGGGCAAACCGAAGGGACAGCTCGGATGGCATACCTTCCACCTGAATATGCTATAACAAAAGTTGGCAGTATAGGCAGAGCCGTCCCCAATGGTGAATTATCATTAATAAGCACTGAAGGGGAAACCATCTCTAAACCATATACAGAGGGAGAGATGTGTTACACGGGTAAAAATGTTACTTTAGGGTATGCTCAACGTAAAGATGATCTTCTGTTGGGCGATGAAAGAAAAGGTTTTATAAAAACCGGTGACTTGGCATACTTCGATGAGGATGGTTGCTACTATATTGTTGGTCGTATGCAACGTTTTATCAAACTTTTTGGGATGAGGGTTGGTCTAGATGAGTGCGAACAGATTGTTAAGGCACATTACCCTATTGATTGCGTATGCGTTGGAACAGATGAAAAGATTACGGTATATATTACAGATAATTCTTACTCTCAAAAAGTTAAAAAAATACTAGTGGAAAAAACTAGGATTATAGCATCTTCGTTTAGCGTAAAATTTATCGATAAAATCCCAAAGAACGATGCGGGAAAAGTATTGTATAGCAACTTAAGTAACTAATCTGTAAAAATCATAATATTTATAGTATGACCAATATTGAGAAATACAACAACGCTTATAAACAAGTTTTTGGTGTTGATTCAAGCAAATTGAATGATGAATTTGGGAAAGAAACTGTAGGTGAGTGGGATTCTGTTCATCAACTTGGAATTGTTGCTAACATTGAGGAAACTTTCGACATAATGCTGGAGCCAGAAGATATTATGGCTTTGGATTCTTACAAAGCAGGAAAAGAGATTTTAGCAAAATATCAAATTGAACTATAATGGCTAGGTGGACAATCAAGAACGTAAAGATATCAGGTGTTAGTGCTGCTGTTCCTGATCGAATAGTGGAAACGCATGAATTCGAAATCCTTACTCCCGAAGAAGCAAAAACATTTGATGATACAGTTGGAATAAAAAAAAGATATATTGCTCCCGACAATATCTGTGCTTCTGATTTGTGCTCTGCAGCTGCAGTAAAGTTGTTGGATGACCTAGGTTGGGAACGTGAGTCTATTGACATTTTAATTTTTGCCTCTGTTACCGGTGATTACAAAACTCCACCAACTTCATGCATTCTCCAGTACAAACTAGGTCTACCGCAAAGCACATTTACCCTTGACCTTCCAATGGGATGCTGTGGTTTTATGTACGCAATGACCGTTGCTGGAAATCTGCTAACTAACGGTCATGTTAAAAGAGCACTGCTTCTTGTGGGTGACACAGCCCTGCGTATGGGCTCTCTGAAGGATAAGAGTAGGGTTCCTCTTTTCGGCGATTGTGGAACTGCAACTGCTATTGAATACGACCCAACAGCAGAACCCATTATTGTTGAATTTGAAACATTTGGGAAAGGTTATGAGGCTCTTATTACACCTCACGGAGGCTTTCGAAATCCAGTTACTCCCGATTCGTTTAAGTACGAAGATTTTGGTAACGGCATAGTACGAGCTCCTATACATACACTTATCAATGGGATGGACGTATTTGCATTTGCCATCTCTAAGCCACCTAGATCGATTCTGAATTTTATGCAGGACTATGGTATTGATAAGGATAGAGACGTTGACTTCTTCTTAATCCATCAAGCGAATAAGATGATAGTGGATAGAATAGTTAAGAAGCTCCAAATTGATCCCAATAAAGCCCCATACGATTTGGAGGAGTTTGGAAATCTGGGAGGGGCATCAATACCAACCCTTATGGTTGCTAGAATACAGGATGTTTTAAGAACGAAACCTACTTCTCTTCTAATGTCCTCATTTGGCCTAGGCCTTACATTGGGGACAATGCATATGAAAACAAAACCTATGGTAGTTTCCGAACTTGTAAAAATCTAAAATGAAACTTTACATATATGAATATCCTTTCTTTTGATATAGAAGATTGGTGGGGGTATCGCCAAATTGACAAGAAACTTGCAAAGGATTCAATAACAAGTTGGTTACCAAGATTAAACAACTATTTACATCAAATTTTAGATTTTCTTGACGAAAAACAAGTAAAAGCAACCTTTTTCTGTTTAGGTGAAGTTGCTGCTGCTAATCCCGAGGTAATAAAGCAGATCGATAGCAGAGGTCATCATATCGGAAGCCATTCATATAGCCATACGTTTTGGATGAATGCCAACTATAAGCAAGTTGCCGATGATACCCATAAAGCAGTAAGCATTATTGAAGACTTAATAGGGAAAAAAGTAGATGCTTATAGAGCCCCAGCTTTTTCGATTAATGAAAATAATAAATGGATTTTTGAAATATTAGCCCAAAATGGAATAGTTTACGATTGTTCCATTTTTCCAACCTCACGAGGGATTGGCGGTTTCAAGGGGTTTACACACAAAACTCCTGTATTAATTGAACACCTAGGTGTAACAATAAAAGAATTCCCAATAGCACCAGTAAAAGTATTTGGTAAAGAAATAGTATACTCTGGTGGTGGATACTTTAGGCTTTTCCCTTACTGGAAGATAAAATACTTGACAAATCAAAGCAACTATATGATGACATACTTTCACATTAAGGATTTTGATAAGGATCAAGAGAGGTATTATAGATCATTTGCTGGAGAATCGGCTCCAGTTAGATATTTCAAAAATTATTTTGGGTTAAATAATAACTTCCTAAAATTTAAGCGTTTTATCTCCGAATTTAATTTTTCAAGTGTTAAGGAAGCAGATTTACTTATCGATTGGAATAGTGCACCAAAGGTAAAGTTGTAATTATGTACTCACATTTTTTCAAAAGACTATTTGATTTTTTGGTTGCTTTACTTTCTATAGTTGTCTTAAGTCCAGTTATTGTTCTCATATCTTTTTTATTGTATATAAAAAATAAGGGTGCAGGCATTTTCTTCACCCAGGACAGACCTGGTAAAAACGGAATAATATTTAAAGCCATCAAGTTCAAAACGATGTCAGACCAACGGGATAGCAATGGAAAACTTTTACCCGACAAGGATCGATTGACCAAAGTTGGGAAATTTATCCGATCTACATCACTTGATGAGTTACCTCAACTCTTCAATATATTACTAGGAAATATGTCGTTGATTGGGCCAAGACCTTTGCTAGTTAAATATCTCCCGTTATACTCTCCCGAACAGTTTCGCCGACACGAGGTAAAACCTGGCCTAACAGGATGGGCTCAAATCAACGGACGAAACAATATTTCCTGGAAAAAGAAATTTGAGCTAGATGTATGGTATGTAGACAATATTTCATTTGCCTTAGATCTAAAAATTTTCTTCATAACAATTAAAAAAACACTATTTCAAGAGGATATTTCAAAATCAGGTGAGGCTACAACCGAGGCTTTTAACGGAAGAAACTAATAACTATGCATATAACACAAATAGTTAACTCCGTATTCTCATCAAACACTTATATCCTATCTCACAAGAACAGTAAACAAATCTGGCTAATTGATATTGGTGATATTGAACCCATTTTAAGTTGTATTTCAAACGAACAAGGAATTGATGGGGTTTTTATTACCCATACCCATTACGATCACATATTTGGCATTAAAGCTTTAGTTGAAAAATTCCCAAATTGCACAATTTACACTTCCGCTAATGGGCGTCAGGGTTTTAAATCGAATAAATATAATTTTTCAAAATATCATAACGACTCCATTCTTTTCGATTCACCAAATATTAAGATTGTATCCGAAGGGGATTCTGTTAACTTATTTGAAAATTATCGACTCGAAATTTTTGAAACTCCCGGTCATGATTGGAGTAGCCTTGTTTATCAATTAGGTAAACAGGCTTTATTTACGGGCGATTCTTACATCCCAGAAATAAAAGTTGTTACAACTTTTCCAAAAAGTAATAAGGAGGATGCTATAAAATCTACAGAAAAAATTCTTTCGCTATGTTCATCCGAAACTGTAATTTACCCTGGTCACGGTAATATACACACAAATGTAAGTTGTATTTCAGGTTAACTCATACTTTTCTACATTGCCATTAGTACTAAAAGACTTTAACACTCTTGGTTACTCATTAGGAATCTGGGAAATTATCGAGGATGAAAGTTTTTTTGTAAAACGCCTAAACTTATCAGATAAAGACAAAGAACTTCTTAAAAACGCCAAAAATAATCAACGACGACTCGAAATCCTATCTGTAAGATTATTGCTTAAAAGTCTTGGAATAAATTTAGATATTAGCCACTCTGACACGGGAAAACCAATAGTACAATCAGGTAATATCAGCATCTCTCATACTAAACGTTATTCGGCTCTAGTTTATCATCCCCAAAAAAAAGTCTGTGTTGATATTGAAAAAATATCGAACATTGTTAGCAAATCAAAACACCTTGCTTTTAGCAAATCGGAAATTGAATTTGCAGGTATTGATTTAGAACTGTTGACCACAATGTGGTGTTGTAAAGAGTGTGTTGTTAAATTGACCAACAATATAAGGATTAATTTTACTGAACAAATTTACGTTCATCCTTTTAAGGAGAATTCAATAATACAATGCGATTATACAAACTACAGAACAACTTCTCACCTTTTTTTTAACTATTTAACCATCAAAGATCATGTTATTGTTTGGGGGGGGTAAATGTTCTTACATATTAAATTATTAGCAACAATACACAACAGTTTTAAATAATGCCAGTAAACATAATCATACTTTAAACAAAATGGAGAAAAAACAAATATTGGTTCTTTCATCGGAAGGGCATATACCTAATGAAAATGAATTTCCGGGTGATTTAGTCTTTAAAAAATGGACACCTGGCTTGTTCAAACTTATACCCCCAAATTCACCATTTAGTTACATATTATTTTGGCTTGCACATTACATGAAAATATTCCGGAATAAGTCATATTGTGCTTACTATATTGAAATCGATAACAAATCTGCTTCTTCTGTTGTTTGCATTCCTTCTTTATTTATTTGGCCCTTTATGAATAAAAATGACATTCAAACCAAGAATTCTTTTACCCCTCCAAAATATAGAGGTCAAGGATTTGGATATGCATTACGAAGGCATACTCTCAAAGAGTTTTACAACGAGGGTAGGACTCTATGGTGTTTGATTCATAGCGATAATTTGCCTTCGTTAGCTGTAAATAAAAAGGCCGGTATGGTTGTAAAAGGGTACTATAAGGTTAAGAAGAAAGTTTTGTTTTTTATCAACATTGGATCAGTGGTTTCTATCAATGAGTAACACATAGTTTATGAAAAGAAGGAGTATCCTTGTTCTGGATGGTGGTAGTAGCCAAGCTCTGCCAATTATACGTTCACTTTATAAGTCGGGTCACCATATATCGTTAGTAATACCCCATAGGTTTTGCTCGGGTTTTTTTTCACGATTTGCCCATAATAAAATTGTCATAAAAAGAACCGCTGATAGTAAAGGGCTAACTTTACAGTGGCTGATCAGTTATTTATCCTCAAATAGAACGGATCTCGTACTTGGCCTTAGCGATTCTACAGCGAAACTACTATCAGTTAATAAAAAACAGCTAAGTAAGTATACAAAAATTATTGTTCCTGACCATGATATTTTTTTTACAGCCTCAGATAAACTAAATACAATGCGTTTTTGCATGGAGCAAAGCATACCTAGTCCTTATACCGTGGATGGTGAAAATATTGATATTAATTCCATCGAGTTGCAACTTAAATTTCCAGTAATAATAAAACCCACGGTTGGGGTTGGCTCAAAAGGGGTTTATAAGTACAACAATCCTATTGATTTAAAGCGCGATTTTGCAGCCAAAACCAATACCTATGGGCATTTAATTATTCAAGAATTCATTCCAAACGAAGATCAATATACAATTGAAGCATTTTGCGACAAGAACTCACAGCTTAAGGCTTGCGTTGTTGTTGCTAAATCCCGGTACTATCCAGTAAGTGGCGGGACAAGTAGCTGTAATCTATCTGTTAAGTCAACTGCAATTGAAAATGTAGTTAGAGAGTTTCTTTACAAGTTGAAATGGGTGGGTAGCGCAAACCTAGATGTAATTCTCGACCGCCGGGACAATACACCCAAAATAATTGAGATAAACCCCCGAACTGGTGCGATGATTCGAATTGCATTTGAGGCGGGTGTAAATATAGCTGACCTGACCATGCAACTTGCTTTCGAGGATAAAGTTAAAGACTGTCTGGACTATAAAGAGAATATTATCCTGAGAAATCTGATGCTTGAATTTTTCTGGTTTTTCTCTAGTCCGTTAAGAAAATGGCTTACAACAAAACCTTCTTTCTTTATTTTTTTTCGAAAAAACGTATTCTTTGAGAATGTTAGACTTGATGATCCTTTTACAGGAATTGGCTACGTTTTGGGTTTACTAAAAAAATTTTCGAACATCGACCAGTTTCGGGAAAAAATTGAGGCTAGGCAGTAGTTCATTCCCTGAAATGAATAACTGACCGAAAAGGTTGAGAATTATACCTCAAATTTTCAATTTATGTCAACTTGCGAGACTACTGAAAAAGTTGACAAAACATAACAAAAGATCGTTTTCTTATAAGTTTATAATCATAATTCAATGTCGTTTAGTTAAGGAAATCCTCTAAAACGCCTGATTTTATTAATCTTTAGGGGCAAAATAGTTCTTTGAAAAGTTTGTGTTTCAGATCTGATTCCCTATCTTGTAGGGGTATATAGGGGGTAACCCAAATGCCTGTCAAAACTTAGATTATCGAGAAAAACTAACAACAAATATCGACTATGAAATTGAAAATGAGCAATTTGTCAGCCGTTCCAAAGACGGCAGTGATGGGGTGTTCACACGTAGCCGAAAACTTCCACTCAAAATAATAATCCTCCTTGTGCTGAAGTTCAAGAGTTCTTTACAACGAGACCTGGATCGCTTTTACAAAGAAGTAATGAAAGGCGACTTCAACATCAGGGAGGTGACCAAGGGAGCCTTCACTCAGGCTCGGGCAAAACTGAACCCTTGGGCCTTTAAGCGACTTAATGAAGTTGCGGTAAATTCTTTCTACGAAGGCGCATCATACATTGTGTGGCACGAGATGCGTTTATTGGCGGTCGATGGGACTCGCCTTGTGTTACCGAATCATCCCAGCGTGGTTGAGGAGTTTGGAGTGCATCAATTTGGCCATAAGGCAGACAGCCCCCGCTCGCTTGCCTTAGGGTCATTATTGTATGATGCCCTGAATCTTGTTACTATAGATTCTCAGATAGCACCTTACGCATCAAGTGAAAGGGACTTGTTGCTAGAGCATTTGGAGCACGTCAAACCTGGTGATTTGTTACTTCTTGATCGTGGCTACCCCAGTTTCTGGCTGTTGTTTCTGCTTAAAGCGAAAGGTATTGAGTTTTGTGTTCGTTTAAAAGAGGACTGGTGGCTCAAAGCAAAGGACTTCACAGAGAGTTCTGAGAAGGAGCGAATTGTAACCTTTGCTTTACCTAAGAAAGACCGATCAAAGCTCAAGGACTTTCCCCACATGCTGGATCGAGAGATAACCTGCAGATTAATAAAGGTTGAGCTTGAAAATGGAGAAAAAGAGGTTCTTTGTACCTCGCTGGAGGATAGTGCTACTTATCTCCATGAAGACTTTGAGGAGTTGTACCATTACCGCTGGAACGAGGAGGAGGCATACAAATTACTAAAAAGCCGGATTGAGCTGGAGGACTTCTCAGGTAAAACAGCAAAGGCTGTAAAACAGGACTTCCATGCCAAGGTGTTTTTAATGACGCTTTGCGCTGCGTATGCACATCCAATTGAAGAAAAGGTGATTGCAGAGTACCAAGCAGATAAGGAAAGGAAGCACGATCAAAAAATCAACCGCACCAATGCACTGGCAACCACAATGGATATGCTGGTTCCGGCTTTTATTCATAAAAAATACAAGGAGGCCCTGGCTGCTTTTGATCTGTTGGTTTGGAACACACGGGAAATAATACGCCCAGGGCGGAGCAATCCGCGGAACAAGAGACAGAAAAAACCTTACGCAATGAATTACAAACCGTTATAAAATATCACTAACTAAACGACATTGAATCATAATTACATGAAGCTGGTTTTCAGAATAGCACTTCTCCTATTGGTGATGCTGTGCGCCAATTGTAAAAAAGAATTTGACGAATACGGAAGTAAATACTCGGAAATTAACAGCATAAAAATTTGCAATTGGCTACACGGCGCAAAATCTGCTTTAACATTTACCTGGGACGACACAAACCCTGCACATGCAATCGTTGCAGAAATCCTTGAGGAGTACGATTTTAGGGGTAGCTTTTATATTTATCCTATGAGAGATAAGTGGAATATTCAAGTTTTACAATCGGTTTATACGCAATTGGCACAATCTGGTCATGAGATAGGAAATCATACAATGCGTCACAAGATTCTTACCGAGTTACCTGAAAATGAAGTTATAGAGGAGATTGCAGAAGCAATTCCTATAATTTATAATGAAACTGGGGTTTGGCCTGTTAGCTTTAGCTATCCCCATGGCAGGCAGAATAGAATGGTAGATTCTATTGTGTTAGCATACCATCTGTTTGCAAAAAGAGTAACTCAGTACAACATGGCTAACAGGGTAAGAAGGGGCATTGTATCGTCAACATTAATGCATGAATTCTCTGATTGGCTTAATTCTACTTATAACGATGGCAAATGGTTAATTATTACCGGGCATGGCATCGATGGAGGTGGGTGGGAATCAATCACCTCTTCATTCTTGCATGAAATGTGTCAGGAAATTTCTGCTTATGACGATAGTATATGGGTAGGAACATTAGCAGAAATTGCAGCATACGAATACTTGAAGGAAGAACTTAACATTAAGCATTCTTTAGATGAAGAAAGATTAACCATTACCATCACGGGTTATGATAACTATAAGTACGATAAAATCCAAAGCCTACCTATATCCATACAACTAAAACTTGCAAAAGGAATCAGATTATTAAACGATAATATCGTGGGCATTAGTATTGATTTTAGGCAAATACACAACGATTATATTATAACTTTTGATGTTAAACAAATGCAAACAATCGTATTGTCTTTAGCCAAAAACAGTATATGACATTAATTTAGTGTCAGAATGGTTGACGGGTTTCATAAAATACCAGCAAACCCAAATACGCTTAGAAGAAATCAGACTATTTAACCCACGAACAAAATATAAAGGCGAAATGAGTCAGCTCTCCAAACTCTACCTCTCCTCCCCCTCACATGGGCGGTACAGAGCAAAATATGTTAACGAAGCATTTGACACCAACTGGGTAGCACCACTTGGGCCGAATGTGGATAATTTTGAAAATGTTTAAGTACAAAACCTCTTCATTTCTATTTTTCCCTATATTTGTATAAAAAAGGGAATGAACTACAATAATTTCAAGGCTCAATTTTTTCCATTAGTATGCTTTAGTACCCACCAGATATACGCTTTGTACCCTAATTTTAACAAGAACAATCTTACCAACTGGTCAAAAAAAGGGTATATCATAAAGCTAAAAAACGGCCTATATACATTCCCTGAGTACAAGCAGGAATCATTATATTACATGTACTTTGCCAACAGAATGTATAACCCATCGTATATAAGCACCCATTCTGCCCTCGCCTTTTATGGTTTAATCCCCGAAGCCGTTGTTCAAATCACAAGCGTATCTAGCCTTAAAACAACACTGTTTGAAAACAACTTTGGAACTTATATCTACCAGAACATCCAACCTTCCCTAATGTTTGGGTACGAGGCAAAGCCTTACGAAAAGGGTTTATATATGTTAATGGCGCAGCCCGAAAAGGCTCTACTCGATCTTCTTTACCTTAACCCTTACTATGTAACCCAGCAAGATTTTCAAGCCTTACGAATTGATGAGGGTCTTTTAGAAGAACTGATTAGCATTGAACGATTACAAAGCTACGCTACAAGATTCAATAGCAAACGATTAAAAAACATTGTTGATGGCATTACAAAAAGCATAAACAATGATAAGTAAAGAACAAATATTTTCCTTTTTCCCTCCGTACCTCAGGGAAAATCCGGCGCATCGAAAATACCTGATTAAGGAATATATTCTACTCTTAATACTTGACTACCTTTCCACATCAAAATACATTCAAAAAATTGCATTTATAGGCGGCACCAATCTCCGCTTGGTAAAGGGTATCGATCGTTTTTCTGACGATTTGGATTTCGACTGCAAAAATCTATCGCTAGATGAATTTATTGCAATGACCGATTCCGTCCTCCTATTCCTACAGCGATATGGAATTAATGCGGTAATAAAAGATAAGAATCAAGCAAACCTAAAGGCCTATAGACGTAGTATATATTTCCCCGAATTCCTATTCGACCTAAATCTTTCTGGCCATAGAGAGGAACGTTTTCTTATAAAGATTGAAGCAGAGAATCAGAATTACCAGTACGATTCAAAACTTGCCACTATACAGGCCTGTGGATTTTTCTTTGGTATCCCGGTACCACCCGATGAGGTTCTTTGTGCTATGAAGGTATCTGCTCTGCTCAACCGCTCAAAAGGCAGAGATTTTTACGATGTTATATTTCTCCTTGGGCAAACACTCCCCGATTTTGGCTTTCTACAACAAAAGTTGGGCATTAAGAATATGAGTGAATTAAAGGATGCTCTTGAAAAACATCTTGCAAAGGTCGACTTAAATCATAAAGTGAAAGACTTTGAGCATCTACTTTTTGAGAAGCGAAATGCTAAAAAAATACTTCTTTTTCCTGAGATGGTTAAATCTTTAAAGGCATGATTCCACTCTAAAAAGTCCCCTTTAGGGGATTTAGGGGTAAAAGGACTTTTTGGAGTGGACTCAAGGCATAGTTATATTTATCCTTTTGCCTTGATATAAATTGCTGACAATCATTAATATTTAGCAACAATCAATATGTCAACATCAAAACTCTACCTCTCCTCCCCCCCATATGGGCGGCACAGAGCAAAAATATGTAAGCGAAGCATTCGAAACCAATTGGGTAGCACCACTTGCCCTGTATTTGCCCCAATGTTACTATTTTAGGTACTACTGCAATTTTAGTGGAATGATTTTAGGGTCGGAAGCCCGAAGACCCCCGCCTGAACGATGCAGTCGGGCAGGGAAGTTGGAAGGTTGAAGCATGTTAATTCTGTCTTCTGACTTCTGTCTTCAAACCCAAACCAAAGATTTAGGTTTACTATAATTTACATTCTTCCATTAAATTTGTGGTAGAACCCTATTTTAAGATAACTTGCGAACAGACTCCTAGCATCGTTGTTTTTTTGCCTATAACCCTAAAAACTCTAAAATAAAGATTATATTTGTGGCTATACCCATAAATGAATGATCTCAAGACCAGTTTATATTCAGCAACTCAAAAAATTTATCGATAAACCTCAGATAAAGATCATCACCGGAATCAGACGTTCGGGAAAATCAACCGTATTGAGTTTGCTTAGAGAAGAGTTACTGAATATGGGAGTAAAAGAAGGGCAGGTTATCCCGATAAATTTTGAAAGCTTTGCTTTTTCAGAGCTATCAACCGCCCAGAATTTGTATAAATATGTACAGGAAAAGATACAGCTGGCGCAAAGATATTACCTGCTGTTAGACGAAATCCAGGAGGTACAGGGCTGGGAAAAGGCAGTTAATTCATTTTTAGTTGATTTTGATGTAGATATATACCTAACGGGGTCTAATTCACACCTGCTTTCTTCCGAATTAGCCACCTATCTGGCAGGTCGTTACGTGGAAATCCCTGTTTTCACGATTTCTTACAAGGAATTCCTGAATTTCAGACAACATTATTTCCCTGATGAAAAAATGCCGGATAATCCTTTTGTTCATTACCTAAGAATGGGAGGTTTTCCCGTTATTCATACAGTAAATTATGATGAAGAAACAGCCTATAAAGTGGTTCGGGATATTTATTCTTCCGTTATTCTAAGGGACACTATACAACGATACAAAATCCGTGATGTAGAACTATTGGAACGCGTGGTCAAATATGCTTTTGACAATATAGGCAACACCTTTTCGGGCAAAAATGTAGCGGACTATTTCAAAAACCAGCAACGCAAAGTCGATATCAATACTATCTATAACTATCTCAATGCCCTGGAGGGTGCCTTTATTCTGTACCGTGTTCCCCGGTATGATATTAAAGGAAAGGAGGTGCTCAAAACCCAGGAAAAATTTTATGTGAGTGACATTTCACTTATTTATGCAACAATGGGTTTTAGAGACAGAATGATTTCGGGAATATTGGAGAATGTTGTTTTTCTGGAGCTAAAAAGGAGAGGGTATCAAGTATATGTTGGAAAGTCAGATACTAGGGAAATTGACTTTATAGCCGAAAAACAGGGAGAAAGAATTTATTTGCAGGTAGCTTACAAATTAGAAAGCCAGCAAACCGCCGACCGGGAATTTTCACCTTTGTTAAATATTAACGACCAATATCCTAAGTATGTAGTTACTATGGATGATTTTTGGAAGGATTCCATAGAAGGAGTAAAGCATTTGTATATCAGTGATTTTTTATTGAGTGAAACATTGTGATCTCATTTATTATAGTTTGTCCATAAAGCCTGTTTTTTTTCGTCATCCGAATTTGGTTTTTTTTCAAACGAAGCAACCAGAACGATGCATTGATTTACAAAGCCAATCTATTGTTATTTAAAGGAATGCATCGCAATACCTGTCCCGACGAACTGTGTCGGGAGGATGTTCGCCTGCCTAACTACCTCAGAGCCATAGTCGTCAAGCCAACAAGCTTTTATGTCTATATACCCCTTGATTTACAGGGCGTTCAGCTTTGATACGAATGAACATAAAGGGCGGGATATAACTTTATGAGAAATGAAACACTACCAGATCAATTAGAATAATGCTTATATGATTATCCGCTTTTGTTCCTATGACAAGTTTTGTAAAAAATTTCATCCGTCTTTGCGAGCGTACTTTGTGAAGCAATCTGTTGATATTTAACTACATTAAAACACCTAAAGATTGCTTCTTCCGACATATAACGTCGGAATCGCAATGACGCTACGTTGTTTTGGTATCATTACGGATAATCAAATAATGCTTATAATTAACGATATGACCATTTGACGCAAAGCGTCAAAAGCGGGGTGGAGAGGCAAAACTGCGCGCCGGCGTTGGCGGGAATGTCAAATCGTTAGCCCCATGTGCGAGGGCGCTTGCGTTTGATTTGGAATGCACTGAATGAATGCATCCATAATTAGAAAACTTTGTAAACTCATACATACTATAAATATTGACTCTGCTAGTTGCGTTCCAAATCGCTTACCTCGCCATGGGGCTTACGATTAGGTAGGGCGCGTGGCAGCATTCCTGCATGCCAAAACGGCAGTACAGGCAGGGTTTTGCCTTCTCGCCTGACCGCTTCAGTCGGGCAGGGATTCTTTGCTTACTTTCTCATCAAAGGAGAAAGTAAGAAGAAGTAACCAAACAGCCATTAAGTACTGATGTTTGCAGGGAATACGAACTTAGTCTGAGGGCTATGGTAGAGCAGGCGGGCAATGACAGAAAAAGTCTTCATGAACAGACAATTACCCAATTACAAGTAAATTAGAAAAGTCTAATATGTCAACATTAAAACTCTACCTCTCCTCCCCCCATATGGGCGGCACAGAGCAAAAATATGTAAGCGAAGCATTCGAGTCCAACTGGGTAGCGCCACTAGGTCCGAATGTAGATAATTTTGAAAAAGATTTATGCCAATTTACCGGTGCAAAACACGCTGCTGCACTTAGCGCAGGAACGGCTGCGTTGCACTTGGCATTAATCCTTTCGGATGTTAAGCAGGATGATTTGGTTATTTGCCAAAGCTTTACCTTCTCGGCATCGGCAAATCCCATAACCTACCAAGGAGCAATTCCCGTTTTTGTAGATTCGGAGGAGGAAACATGGAATATGTGTCCCGTTCAGCTTGAGAAGGCTATAAAGGCTTGCCTATCGGGAGAAATTGAGATAAAGAAAAAAGGAAAAGTTGGAGCAAAGAAACCCAAAGCTATTATTCCTGTACACCTATACGGGATGCCAGCCAAGATGGACGAGATAATGGCCATTGCCAAAAAGTATGATATCCCTGTTATTGAGGATGCCGCAGAATCGTTGGGCTCAACATACAAAGACAAGCAAACAGGCACATTTGGAAAGTTTTCAATCCTCTCCTTTAACGGCAATAAGATCATTACTACCAGCGGTGGCGGAGCTTTGCTCTCAAATGATGAGACATTAATACAAAAGGCAAGGTTTTTAGCAACCCAAGCAAGAGATAATGCACCCCATTATCAGCATAGCCACATTGGATACAACTACCGTATGAGTAATATAGTGGCGGGCATTGGAAGAGGCCAAATGGAGGTTTTACCCGAAAGGGTTAAGCAGCGTCGAGCTGTTTACCAATGGTATAATGCGTACTTTCAAAATGTAAATAATACCAAAGGATACAATATAGTTCTGCAGCCAGAGGCAGAAGGTTCACTCTCGAACCGTTGGCTTACCGCCGTTCTAATAGACCCCGAGCGAAACAAAGGGTTAACAAGAGAACGGCTACGTTTAGCCCTTGAACAAGAAAACATCGAATCCCGCCCCCTCTGGAAACCCATGCATCTACAACCCGTTTTTGATTACGCCCCTTTCTTTGGCAACGGCACCTCCGAAAAGCTATTCGACCAAGGCCTATGCCTCCCCTCCGGCTCCAACATGACCGAGGAGAATATGCAGCGCATTAAGGTGGTGTTGGATAGGGTGTTTCTGTAGCTACGCTGAACGTGGATAACGCCAATTTAAAAGTTAATCGTAGAACGAAAAAAATATTAAAACTGCGTCTTTGCGGCCCTGCCTGCCTTTCTTTTTGCAGGCCTGCGTGAACATAAAACGCCAAACCTACTATAGGTAGGCGGGCGGTGAACGTAATGCGCCAAGCGCTCCCCCTCCCCAGCCCATAGCATATACCCTAGAAAAAATAGAAAAATCAATGCGTGTTTGTTATTAAAGAATAATTTTTGCTATATTTGTTCTCTGGTAACGAACATTTTTTATGCATAAAGATAAACTCAAAGAGATTCTATTAGATCAAAAGGAGGTTTTTAGTAACCGAAAGGGTTTAATTGAACGGGATATTAGGCTCGAGAACTATATTAGCACAGGGCAGGTTGTAGTAATTTCTGGGGTCAGAAGGTGTGGTAAATCATCCCTTCTTTACCTAATAAAAGAGGCAATGAAGCTTAACGAAGCCGATTACTGCTACTTTAACTTCGATGACGAGCGGATAATACCAGACACTTCCATTCTTAACCAAATATTTAATCTACATATCGAGATTTATGGCAAAGGACCTGTACTCTTCTTTGATGAGATTCAGAACATTGATCATTGGGAAAAATTTATAAATCGTGTGCACGAGCAAGGAGTTAAGGTCTTTGTTACAGGATCAAATGCAAAATTGCTTAGTTCTGAGATTTCGAGCAGCTTAACGGGCCGTAATAAGCAAATAACACTATTCCCATTCTCGTTCGCGGAGTACCTTCGATTCTGCAACCGAGACAAGCAGGACAAAAATCTCTCTTCTAAATCCAAAGCTCTTATTCTGAAGGACTTAAACCAGTACATGCTATCGGGAGGTTTTCCTCTGGTTGTTAAGGAAAACGATACTGAGATCCTAAATGCATACTTTCAGGATATTATTTACCGAGATATTATTGCCCGATACCGAATAACGCAGGTAAACGAGGTAAGACAAATAGGGCTTTACTTAATATCAAATTTAGGGAAACTGTTTTCCTACTCCACCCTCCAAAAAATATCTGGGGTAAAGAGCTCAAGCTCCATTAAAGACTATCTCGAATACTTTGAACAATCGTACCTCTTTTTCTACCTTAAGAAGTTTGATTACTCCGTAAGGAAGCAGGTTATGAATCCGAAGAAGGCTTACACCATCGACTCTGGTTTTGCCAATCGATTAGGATTCTCCTTCTCTGAGAACAAGGGGCGTATAATCGAAAATATTGTTTACTTAGAACTATTGCGGCAGGGGAAAGAAGTATACTACTATGCTGAAAGAAACGAATGTGACTTTTTGGTAAAAGAAGGTTTTAGCATCAACCACGCCATACAGGTATGCTACAGCATTGATGTAAATAGCATCAGTAGGGAATTCGATGGTTTAACCGATGCCATGCAAACACACAATATTAAGAATGGTCTTCTAATAACATTTGATCAGGAAAGTAGCGATATTGACTACCAAATACCTCAGGGTATAAATATTATCCCCCTTTGGCGATGGCTCCTTCAATAAAGATTTTCACAACTTTTTATTACACCCCTGCATAACCTAGTGTATAATTGTTTATACCATAAGGTATCCTCAATTCATTGTTATGAATGTCCTTGCTAGGCAACGATATTCACTTATGGATATTTTGGGGTGGTTGGCTCTTTAACCTTCAATCTCTAATGTGAGTTGGGGTTTATACACTTTAAGGACATGTTGGATTGAGAGTTTGTGTAGTTCCTCTGAACACAGATGCTTCTAAAGGCTCAGCACAAGTGACGCTGATTCAACAGATGATCACAGCCAACCGTAGAACCTACCATGGGTAAGCAGGCGCTAAACGCAGAACGATGAGGCGGTAATGCGATGGTGTGATCAGGCATACGAACGCTGAACCTGTCTGCCGCACAGCTTGCCTACAGAGGGCAGGGCAAACGTAAAATCTCGTTATCTCAGCAAAGTTCGCCGTTCTTACGAGACACAGCGCAGAACGCTGAACTTAACACGTAAATAGGATATTATGGTTAATGACCCACTATTGATGATAGAAACTTTCATCACTTTTCTTGCATTTTAAATAGAAGCTATTTACCTTTGTTTAATGATTAGTAAAAGGGAGATATCTCAAATAGTTGCAGACCAACGTGCCTTGCATTTTAAGGCAGATGACCTTCCTCGTTTAAAATCAACCAATACCGATAGGGAGGTAGAGGTTGTATCTGGAATTCGAAGGTGTGGGAAATCTACACTACTGCACGAAATAAGGTCGAAGAATATTGAAAAAGATTACTACTTCAACTTCGATGATGATCGATTGGTAAAGTTTGCTGTTGAGGATTTTCAACTCCTTCACGAAGTTTTTATTGAGCTTTTTGGGAAACAATCCACGTTCTACTTCGATGAGATACAAAATATTGAGGGTTGGGAGCGATTTGTGAGAAGGCTTCACGATTACAACAACAAGATATACATAACAGGGTCTAACGCCTCAATGCTAAGCCGTGAATTGGGTACACACCTTACCGGAAGGTTCTACCAAACTGAACTATACCCTTTCTCATTTCACGAGTTCTTACTGCTTAATAAACAACTCGTACCCAGCAATCCCATAATCAATACCGAAGAAAAAGTAAGCATTCACTCTTCTTTTATCGAGTACTTTAACAAAGGAGGATTTCCATTTTATTTACAATCAAATAGTTATCAGTATTTAAAATCGCTATACGAGAGTATTATTTACCGTGACGTTCTGGTCCGGAATGGATTAAAAAACGACAAAGAAATTCTTGAATTAGTACATTACTTGTCAAGTAATACCTCAAAACTTGTGTCATACAACGGTCTCACTAAAATAATTGGGGTTAAAAATGCATCAACGGTAAAGAGTTATATTGATTTCATTCAGGATACTTACTTAATTTTCACTGTGAACAAATACGACCGTTCACTAAAAAAACAATTGTTAAATCCTAAGAAAACATATTTCATCGACCTTGGGCTAGCCAGAGAAATTGGATTTCATCATTCAGAGGATAATGGCCGATTGCTTGAGAACCTCGTATTTATCGAGCTAAAGCGAAGAGGACGGGAGGTATTCTATCACAACCAGAAGTACGAGTGCGACTTTGTGATTAAAGAAAAAAATTCGATTGTTGAGGCCATTCAGGTTAGTTGGACTATCCAAAACGATACAACAAGAAAAAGGGAACTTTATGGGTTGTTGGATGCTCTAAGTACTTATGGATTAACAGAAGGGCTAATCCTAACCGATGAGGAGGAGGATACCATAAAAGAAAAGGGGTATACAATCCACATTAAACCAGCCTGGAAATGGCTGCTAAATATATAGCCATATAATGCAATATCCTTCTTTTAAACGGCGCAAAATTTTAATTGTTAAGCAGGACGCAGAACTCGAAACGATGAGGGGATGAAGCGGTTGCAGAACGTAAAATCTCGTTATCTCAGCAAGACTTGTCCCGCAGTTTCTTTTGCGGGAAAACGCTTCGATGCCGAGACACGGCGCAAAACCTACCATAGGTAGGCAGGCGCAGAACGTTAACAGCTAAAGGCCAATAGAACGTTGAGGTGATAATGCGATGAGGCGAATTTTGACCGCAAACCACCAATAGCCAATTAAGAAAATTTGAGCAAATTTACCTTCGGTGAGCTCTCCGCCGGCTGGCGGATCGGTTGTGCTAACCTGTCCGCCCACTGGCGGATCTGTGGACAAAACGCGAAATGCTGAACATAGAATGCTAAAAGCCAATAGAACGTTGAGATGATAATGCGATGAGGCGATATGGCGGTGTTGCGAACGCTGAACCTACCTTTGGTAGGCAGGCTCCAAACACAAAAATAAAACTGCTACTTTGCGTGAACATAAAACGCCAAAAGCCAGTGGAACGATGATGCGACATGTCTCGTTTGACAGCCGTAACTTGGCTGGATGACGAGATGAGGCGAACTCTGAACATAGAACGTAGAACGCTAAACTTAGAACACTGATGACACAGATTTAAAAGATAATCGCAGAACGAAAAAAATATTAAAACTGCGACTTTGCGGCCCTGCCTGCCATTCTTTTTGCAGGTTTGCGTGAACATAAAACGCCAAAAGCAGAACGCTGAACTTTGAGCTCCAAAACATCGTAAGTAAAACGTTTACCATGTGCCTGCGTTGCACTGAGTATTACACTGAGCTTGTCGAAGTGCGCTGTCGAAGTGTCGAACTGCAGTAGTGCAAAATGCTAAACTTTGAACCTGACTGTCAGGCAGGTGTCAAACGCATTCAGTTGTACCCATACTATTCAGTAAAAATTATTGAATAAACTAAACAAAAACAGAAAATTATTCGTTACAATGCTAGATACCGTAATTTAAAATTTTTACTCTATGAAATCATTTAGCTTGCAACTAAATAAAAGTCAATTCTTAAGCATTATCAATAGCCTAAACGATAATGATAAGATGGAAATATACAATGAGATCAAAAAATCTATCTTCCTAAAAAGGTTTAACCAACTTCTAAAGTCACTCCGCACCGATGACTTATCCATTGATGAAATAACCAAGGAAGTTGAATCTGTTAGGGAGGAAAGGTATGAAAAGGGTAACCAAATCCTATAAGGTAATTATTGACACAAACATTTGGATTTCCTTCCTTATAGGCAAAACGCTTAAAGGTCTCCAAAATCATATAGATTCCAATATAATACAGATTATCACCTGCAATGAGCAATTGGCAGAGTTATTGGAGGTGCTAAATCGACCAAAATTTCAGAAATACTTTTCAGACGAACAGGTTTTTGAACTCTTTGAACTTTTTGATGAGTTTGCCACTAAGGTTAAGCTAAAAACTAAAGCAAACTTGTGCCGCGATAATAAGGACAACTACCTCGTATCCTTAGCAATAGACTCTAAGTCAAATTTTCTTGTAACAGGTGATATTGATTTGCTTTGCCTCGAAAGCATTAACAATACTACCGTGATTAAATACTCTGAATTTGAGAGTATTATTAAGCAATTATAGCTTACTATTACACTTAACGAGAAACATATATTTAAAGGCTGCTTTGGGGATTGAGAGAATGCCCGTTAGTGCGGAGGAAGGGTTGGTTGGGACTTTGGCGTCGTTTAAGGAGACAGAACGCTGATGCTTCGACAGGCTCAGCACAGGTGACGCAGATTTAAAAGATGAACGCAGAACGAAAAAAATAATAAAACTGCGGCTTTGCAACCCTGTCTGCCGAACAGGCAGGTCTGCGTGAGAACAATTTCAAACATCAAACATCCAATATCGAACGCTAAACGTAAAACGTTTACCTACCGCAACGATAGTGAAGGTAGGCAGAACATAGAGCCCTAAACTTTGAACCCAGAACATAGAACGCTAATGACGCTGATTTAAAGGATTTACGCAGATAGATGCTAAACACCAATAGCTGAAGACTAAAGGCTAAAAGCCAATAAAACGTTGAGGCGTTGATGTGATTATGCGATAAGGCGGGGAGGCGAACGTTAAACGCAAAATCTCGTCAACTTCCAAAAAAAGTCAGTTTACGAGACACAGCGCTAAACTCAAAACAAGATTTAAAACATTCTACTTAGTTTTTCGTTAAAGCAATAGAAATTGCCGTAAATTTGTTTAAACACATTAACTATGCACTACACTGATATAAATCTATATACCAAGTTATCTGGTTTACCCCTGAACTTAAAGCTAGAGGTTGAGAATTTTATTGACTATTTGAAGTTTAAATCCTCAACATCTAAGGGGAATACAGGACAAAGGCAGCCTGGTAAGGCAAAAGGGTTAATCAGCATTAAAAAAAACTTCGATGACCCTATTGAGGGTTTCAATGAGTATATGCAATGAAATTGCTAGTTGGCACTCATGCTGTTATATGGTTTATTAATAATAGCAATCAGTTACCCTAAGGGGCAAAGCAAATCATTGCAAACGCAGGTAACAGGTGTTATGTGAGCATTGCAACTTTTTGGGAAATTGCAATCAAAACATCTTTAGGTCGTCTCGACTTAAAAGCCGATTTAAGCAAAATATTTCAAATTATCGATGATAGTGGTTTCGAGATTCTTCCAATCACAATACCCCATATTCTAACCAATTCCAATCTACCCTTTCATCATCAAGATCCTTATGATAGAATCATTATTTCACAAGCAATTGTTGAAGATCTAACTGTCATCTCAAAAGATAATCAGTTTGCCAAGTACGATATCAAAGTTGTTTGGAGTAGTTAGCTAGTAGCCGATTTCTGCAAAAGTTTGGGGCTAATAGAAAAATATGGCTCTGGCATACAACGAATTATTGAGCATTTCGAGGAGGCCAATCTACCACAACCCCAATTTAGAAACATTTCAGAAGGATTTATGGTAACTATTTTTTCTGAAGAATTTACAAACAAGGTCCCCGATAAGGTCCCCGATAAGGTCCCCGATAACCTTACTGATAATCAATGCAGAATACTTGAACTAGTTTCAGTAAACAATACAATTTCTATGTCCTAGATAGCAGATGAAATTGGTATTTCTAAACGAAAAGTTCTCGACAATATCAACAAGTTAAAATCACTAGGATTAATACGCCGAGTTGGCCCAGCCAAAGGCGGATTCTGGCAACTTGTCAATAAATAATCATGTTACGCAGAACACGGAACATCGAACGATGAGACGTTGATGTGATTATGCGATAAGGCGAAAGCAGTTAGTACATTAGTACACAATTTCAAACATCTAATATCTAATATCAAACGCAGATCCTAGAACGCTAAACGCAGAATCTCGTCATGTTCTTACGAGACAATCGCGAAACGCCAAATCTAAATTCTTTTCCCTACCTTTGTGCATCCAAAAAAAATTATGATAAGATTTACCATAAACTTCACTGCGTTAATTCTTCTATCAATCAGCCTGGCCTTTGCCCAAGTAGATTCGAGCAGGCTCCGAAGTGATATTACCCTTGTGTCTACTTTTGGCACATCCAACGACCAAAGCTTTTGGCTAACCCACAACCGCTGGGGCATTTTTGATGATGCCAGCGCTAATGGCCTCGCCCTACTGTCGGGAAGCTACAGCCTTAACAACGAAAGATACTTTAGCCTAGGGGCAGGGCTTGACCTGGTGGCGCGAGCATCAAACAGCTCAAAAGTTTACATTCAGCAAGGATATATCGAGGCGAAGCTAGGATTCGTACACCTTGAGATTGGGCGCAAACAATCAATCCATGGCATTGACTTCGGTAGGCTATCATCTGGGTCGGTGGCCATAAGCAACAACACCGTGCCAATTCCCCAAGTTGTGCTATCGATACCAGAATTCACTAAGGTTCCTTACACCTTTGGAATTTTGGAATTTAAAGGACACTTTGCCCACGGGTGGCTCGACAATTCACGCTTTGTTACCAATGCATACCACCACAATAAATCGTTTCACGTGCAGCTGGGTGGCGATATTGGGATAAATGCCTACTGGGGAATAAACCATACCGCCATTTGGGGCGGTAGCTCGCCTGTACATGGCGAGCTCCCCTCATCACTCTCCGATTTTTTAAGGGTAATAGTAGCAAAGGAGGGTGCAGATGGCTCCCCGGCCAACGAGGTTAACGCGTTGGGGTTTCATTCCGGCGTATGGGACTGGGGGATAAAAGCCAGAATTGGCGAGGCCAATGCACATCTATACTATCAGCATATTTTCACCGATGGTTCAGGAAAGCGATACCAAAACAAATTCGATGGATTATGGGGTGCACGTGTTGAAAATCCCTTTTCAACCAGAATTTTCACCGAAATACTCTACGAGTTTCTTTACACCTTGCATCAAAGTGGCCCAGGCCTATCCGACCCGCACCCAAATGATCCGCCCGATTTTTGCGATCAACCCAACTGTGGATTTCCCTACGGTGGACGAGACAACTACTACAACAACGGGATGTATAGGTCAGGTCATTCATACCTAGGAATGTCGTTGGGCTCACCATTCTTCTTGACCCAAAGTCAACTTGATAAAATCGATCCAAGCATACGAACATATAGCTCGGCCTACTTTGTGAGCAACAGGAATATTGCACATCACTTTGGGCTAAAGGGAGAAGTCCACAACCAACTCTCATACCGATTTCTTGCATCGTACGTTCGATACTTTGGAACCTACCCCGGGCTAAATATGGGGCAGCTATGGGGCAGCATCGACCCCAGCTTGGACCATGAGGAGTATTTCTTTAATCCCGACCAAAGGCAGTGGTATCTTATGCTGGAATCGAGCTGGCAGCCAAAAAAAGACTTACCCCTAAAGCTTAATACAACTTTGGCCGCAGATAAGGGTGACCTTTTCAACAGTATGGGGATAATGATTGGAATTATTTGGAATATCCATTGAAATATAACTTATTTCAATGGATTCAGTAAACCGTTTAATCAAACTTTTTCACTAGTATTCGACTAAGTATTTTTTTTATAATGATATTCTTGTAGCAGATTTCTTGCATCGTTTGAAATGACTGGCTGTTGCGCTGTGAGAGGTGAGGGGGTGATGGCGGCGAAGCTAAATCTATATTTATTAATCGGTCAATAGTGATTCTTTTAAAATACTACATATCAACACAATCCGCTAATCAACAAATTAGAGGTCTTAATCAAATAGGCAACACTCGACTAAAAACGCTGCCATCAATTGGTATGATATTTGTTTTGTCAGGGATACTGCTGAAAGGCAGTGATTGGCATCACACAAAAAAGACATAGCAAACGGTTGCATATTGATTTAAAACCGTTAGTTTTGTAATAGCAATAGCAATCCACAACAATATGAACCTCTTTACAGCAAAGGAATTATGGCTTAGGAGTATAATAAAGAAGTACTCCCAAAAGATTGTACCAAGCTGGTACATTTTTGCTTTTGATTTGCTCGTTGTGTTCTTTTCTCTTTTCATTGCCTATGCTGTAAGGCTCAATTTCTACCTTAATCAGCTCGACCTGTCAAGCATTGCCGTTCAGTCGGTTGTTATAACATACATATATGCCATAAGCTTTGTAATCTTCCGCTCGTACTCTGGAATCATTAGGCACACTGGTTTTACCGATGCGCTAAAGATTTTGCAGGCAAACGGCACCGCATTCCTCCTAATTGCGATTACCACCATCGGGTTACGAACCGCTGAAAGTTCATTGGCAAGGGAGATTTCCTTTGGCGCGCTGGTTATTCACTTCCTTTTAGCATACTTCTTTATGATGGGGGCTCGCATTATTGTGAAAACAACTTATCACCTAATTGCTGGTTCACGGAAGAAAGAGAATAAAAAGGTTCTGATATACGGTGCTGGAGCCTCAGGTATCCTTACTCGAAATGCTTTAATGCAAGATATTTACATAGCATACAACGTTGCTGCATTTGTAGACGAAAACCAAGGGAAGGTTGGCAAAATGCTAGAAGGAATTAGGATTCTCCCTCCTCAAATCGTATTTACCAAAGACTACATTGAGAAGAACGAAATTGATCAGCTTATAATTTCCATTCAAAATCTTTGTCCAGAAAAGCAGCGTTCAATCGTTGAGGAAGCTTTAGATCTAGATTTAGAGGTTAAGGTGGTACCGGCAATTGACAAGTGGATAAATGGGCAGCTTAGCTCCGAACAGATTAGAAAGGTTAAGATTGAGGAGCTTCTACAGCGCGACCCCATTAAAATGGACAGTAGCAACGTATCAAAATACATCTTTGGTAAGTCGGTGCTAATTACCGGAGCTGCCGGCTCAATTGGCTCGGGGCTTGTTCGTCAGGTTTTAAAATACCGTCCGACTAAGCTTATTTTACTCGATCAGGCCGAATCGGCGCTCTACGACATCCAAACCGAGATCAGCAACTCTGAGGAGCTCAACAAGCACAGCCATTTAGCTGAATACGTAATTGCAAGCATTAAGGATAAGTTCCGTATGCAGCAGATCTTCGAAACGTACAAACCCGACATAATATTCCATGCAGCGGCCTATAAACACGTGCCACTAATGGAGAATAACCCATACGAAGCGCTCTTGGTTAATGTGTTTGGCACTCGTAACCTGGCCGATATGGCCGTCAAGCACAAGGTTAAAAAGTTTGTAATGATTTCGACCGATAAGGCCGTTAACCCAACCAATGTGATGGGCGCATCGAAACGTATTGCCGAAATTTACACGCAATCGTTAAGCAATGGAAACACCCAGTTCATCACCACCCGCTTTGGCAATGTGCTTGACTCAAACGGATCGGTTGTGCCGCTATTCCGTAAGCAAATAGAGAAAGGCGGACCAGTTACCGTTACCCACAGGGAGATTACCCGTTACTTTATGACAATCCCCGAGGCCTGCAACTTGGTTCTTGAAGCTGGTGCCATGGGGCAAGGCGGCGAGATATTCGTTTTTGATATGGGCCGCCCAGTGAAAATCTACGACATGGCCTGCAAGATGATAAAACTCTCCGGATTAGAAATTGGAAAAGATATCGAAATTAAGGAGATTGGCCTCCGGCCTGGCGAGAAGCTTTACGAAGAGCTGCTCAACAACGAGGAGAATACCCTGCCAACCTATCACCCCAAAATTTTACGCGCCAAGGTAAGGGAGTACGATAAAAGCTTTATTCAAAGGAGTTTCGATGACCTCACCCATCTGATTATCAATGCTAATGTGTTTGAACTGGTTGCCAAGATGAAGGAGATAGTTCCTGAATTTGTAAGCAACAACTCAATATACGATGTGCTCGACAAGCAGAAGGTAAGCGGGTAGTAATGTTCAAATATTCTTAATAGCATTCCGTCCCTTACCAACAAGCTTAGGTGGTTCCGGTAAGATTTCATTCATGCTAGTACATTAAAAAACCTCGTGTCTACTCGGGGTTTTTTTTATAAAACAAACCGTTTGCTTAAAATACGAAATAAAAAGTCATCCCATGGCAGACATAGCGTAAAAATAAACCTACTTCACTTTGTTGTTTAGATAAGTATTTATATTTTTAGCAAGTTTATTAGGATTGCTATACCTTTTTGGTTTATCCATAATTACAGCAACAATTTATTACATGCAGTAACTAGTTGGTTCGGTTCTGCGTATTAAGATGCATTAGGTATTCGATTAATCGAGACTCATTGATATCGTAACGTATTTAATATGGTTATATCCGATCAAGATCTTCAATATTTCGTAACCACCCTAAAGAACTCATCAAAATACGATTTCAGCGAGTATTCCGATAAGTCATTAAAACGCAGGCTACAAAAGGTACTCACCGATTTCAACCTCGACATTACTGGCCTTATAGCTGCAATTAAGAATAAGCCTGAATTTACTGAAAAAATTGTAAGGGAGATCACTGTAAACACAACCGAGCTGTTTCGCGACCCCCAGGTTTGGCATACCCTACGTTCACGGATATTGCCGCGTTTCAAGAACAATAAAAACATCAACATATGGCATGCAGGCTGTTCCACCGGGCAGGAGGTGTACTCCATGATGATACTCCTTAACGAGATGGAGATGCTTGACAAAGCTAAGATTTTCGCATCAGACCTGAACACCGACGTGCTGGAAGCAGCCAAGAAGGGGGAGTACAAGTATAGGTTCAACATTGGATACCTCGACAACTTTGATAAGGTAATTAAGCAAAACCCTCTTAACTACGAGGAGTTTAATGATGTTCCCTACGAGAAGTATTTCGACATCGACAAGCCAAGAGACACAATCACCATGAAGAAACAGCTTACGGAAAAGCCAATTTTCCGCAAGCATGATCTTGTGAAGGACGGAAACCTGTTTTTTGCAAAGTTCGATCTAATCCTTTGCCGAAACGTAATTATATATTTTAACTACTCTTTGCAGAACAAGGTTTTCGAACTGTTTCATGAAAATCTTTACAACAAGGGCATCCTGCTCCTGGGTATGCACGAAACTATACTTGGCCCCTGGGCCAATAAGTTCGAAAAAATGGGCCAAGCTTACATCAAGAAGTAGACTAAACTTTCTATAACCTAACAATTATGAAATTGTTAAATAAACTAAGCATGATACGAAAAATCCAACTGGTGGTTGGGTTATTCCTGCTTTTCCTTTTTACCGTATCTGCCTTTACCCTTTACACATTCTCGTTAAAACGTGTTGAGAAATCAATAAACCATCAAACTGCTGTTTATCTCAACAACCTTTCGGCTATAATCACAGAGGTTGACAAGCAGAACGAGCCAGGGTATAGCCACAACGACTACATCGCCTTAAAACCATACTTTAGCAAACCCGCCTTCTTCACAACCGATTACCCTTTCATGGTGAATTCAGAGGGTTTGTACATCATCCACCTTTACAAGGAGGGGCATCGCTTCCCTAGAGAGGTCCTAAATCAAGTATTCTCAAACCCTAAGGGTGAAGGGGTGGTTGAGCATACCGAGACGGTAAATAGCAAGGAGCAAAAAGTGCTGATTTTTTACAAAAAGATTAATGAGCACAACGCATTTATTGGAATTCCCGTTAACCTTAACGAAGCTACCGAAGACATAAAAGGGAACCGGTTAATCATGGTTTTACTAGTAATATTTGGTTCTGCAACCATAGTTATCCTAATAAACATCACATTAAAGCCTACGCTTGAGTCAATTGCAAAGGTTAATCAGAGTGTTAGCCTTTTGGCTAAGGGAGAAACACCAGAAACCATCACGCACCACTCCTACGACGAGGTTGGTAAGATTATCCAATCGCTCAACGTGCTTATCGAAGGATTAGCCAAAACGGCAACTTTTGCCGATGAAATTGGTCAGAACAACCTCAACAGTGAGTTTACCCCCCTTGGCCCAAACGATAAGCTTGGCAACGCTCTACTAGATATGCGTAAGAACCTTAAAAAGGCGCATGACGAAGAACAGGTGCGCAAACAGGAGGACGAGCAGCGGAACTGGGTAAACTCGGGCCTGGCAAAATTTGCCGATATACTTCGCCAAAACAACAACAATCTGCAGGCGCTTTCCGATAGCGTGACTCAGAACCTGCTCGATTACCTCAACGCAAACCAGGGTGGGCTATTCATCCTCAACGAGGACGATGAAGACAATCCACAGCTAGAGCTCCTTTCGGCTTATGCATACAACCGTAAAAAGTTTAAGCAAAAAACCATCCTGCTAGGTGAAGGACTGGTTGGAAGCTGTGCCCTCGAAAAGCACACCATCCATCTTAGAGAAATTCCAGAAGATTATCTTGACATCACCTCTGGACTTGGCGAAGCGCCTCCTCGATCGCTACTAATTGTACCGCTAAAAATGGAGGAGAAAGTTTTTGGAGTAATTGAGCTAGCCTCGTTCAGCAATTTTAGGCATCATGAGATTGAGTTTATAGAAAAAATTGGTGAGAGCATTGCCTCTACCCTATCGGCTGTAAAAAACAGCATACGAACCACACAGCTACTTGAACAGTCGCAGCAGCAACGCGAAGAAATGGCTGCCCAGGAGGAAGAAATGCGGCAGAATATGGAGGAGATGCAAGCCACTCAGGAGGAGATGTCGCGCAAAACAATCGAAATGGAAGGAATGACATCAGCCATTAATCAATCGTTGCTCTTTGCTGAGCTCTCCGATGGCGGCACATTCCTCAACACTAATTCGAACCTACTAACCCTGCTCGATTACACCAGTAGCGAATTAGACGAAAAACCTATTAGTAGCATTATTCATTCCGACGACGCCAGCACCTTTGCCAACGCATGGAGAAGTGTTCTTTCAGGCGAAACCTTCAAGGGAACGCTCCGATGGGCAAACAGGAGTAAAGAAGCACTCTACATACTATGTAGCATATCACCCGCATTCGATGAGAACGGTGAGCTTTTCAAGATTTATCTTTTAGGACAAGATGTTACATCCTCTAAGCAAATAGAGATCAAGGCGCAAGAGCAGGCCGAAGAGATTGAGCGCAGCTTAATGGAGCTACGGGCTGAGCAAAAGCTTGCGCAAGAGCGTCAGGAGGAGATTTCGGCCCTGCTAAAGGCGCTGGACACAACCTGCCTTGTCACAGAACTTGAACCCAATGGGAGAATCACATTTATCAACAATCGCAACGAGGAGGTTCTTGGCGACCCAAGTGAAAAAATCATTGGCAAGCTACATAAAGATATAGACCATGAAGCGAGAGCTAACCCTGAAAAGTATAACCAGTTCTGGACTAAACTACTGGAGGGGATACCGCAACAGCGAGAGTTTTCGTTAAAGGTGAGCAAAGGGATCGTTTGGATATCGGAACATTACACACCCATCCTCAGTAGCGATGGCAACGTTGTTAAGATAATCAACATAGGCATTGACATTAGCAAAGGGAAGAATACGGAGACCATACTCCAGCAACAGGTGGAGGAGCTAACCAAACAGCTTCGGAACAAGTAGTATTACTCAAACCGTTTAAGATGAATCGATACGAGATTGGCATAGTTGAAACACGGAACGTAATAAAAACGTTGCTCGATACCTATGGCTACGATTTCAGGGACTTTGCTCTCACATCGTTCAAACGTAGGCTCGAGGATGTTATCATGAAGAATGGGCTAAGAGATTCAGAAGGATTAATCAATAGACTTCAAAGCAATAAAGATTTCTTCGAGCATTTTCTCAAGGACATTACACCTGAAACCACCGAGATGTTTCGCGATCCATCGCTATGGCGCAGCTTACGTGAGGATATCATCCCAGCCATTGTCAAAAGCAGCTCCAAGCTCAAGATTTGGGTGGCAGCTTTCGATTCTGGAGAAGAGATCTACTCGCTCTGCATCCTACTTAAAGAGATGGACTTACTGGATAAGTTTCAAATTACGGCATCAACCATTAGCGATGAGGTAACAAAGAAAATTAAATCGGGGCGTTTAGATATCAAGCAGCTAGAGGTTAACGAGGCCAACTACGACCGATCCAATGGCACGAAACGGTATGCCGACTACCATACCATTGCCAGCAATAACAGCGCAATAATTATAGATTCAAGCCTAGTGAGTGATGTAACTTTTGTAAAACAAGATACGCTATTCTCAAACGCCCCTTCGGGTATGAGGCTAGTCCTTTTTCGCAATCAGCTTATCTATTTCAATCAGATATTACAAGATAAAGCCCTAAATGCAATTCATAACAGCTTAGCTCCGGGAGGATATTTAGCGCTAGGTGCTAAGGAAACTTTGGAAAATACAAATTCAAACAATAAATTTACAGTGGTTAACGATGCCGAAAAAATTTACAGGAAGAAGGTAGGATAACATAACTAGTAGAATGTACAAAGCAGTAATCATAGGAGGTTCAGCTGGAAGTTTTCAGGTAATAACTCGAATTTTGAGCTCGTTGCCAGCCAATTTCCCATTGCCAGTGCTTCTTAGCCTGCACAGGCTTAAGCATGTGCGTAGTGGTTTTGTTGAAGCCCTGTCCATAAAATCGGCTATACCTGTAATTGAACCCTACGATAAGGATCAGATTAAGCCAGGCAAGGCCTACTTGGCACCAGCCAACTACCATATGTTTATTGAGCTAGGCAACAAGTTCGCTCTATCTACTGAGCCTCCTGTTAACCACTCCAGGCCCTCAATCGACCTATCGTTCGTTACTGCTGCTCAGGTGTACCGCGAAAAGCTGATTGGCATAATACTATCCGGGGCCAATAAGGATGGTGCATATGGGCTCAAAAAGGTTTGCGACAACGGCGGGATTACCATCGTTCAGGACCCAATAGAATGCCAGGTGAAAACGATGACCGAATCGGCACTCAAAATAACCAAGGTCGACCATATTATGAAAACCGACCAAATTATCAGATTTTTACAAAACATTAAACAATAGTAGATGCCCTATGAAAATCTTCTCAAACAACTCAAGATTTAGCTACGGCATCCTTCTGGTATTGCTGGTCATTAGCATCACAGGCGTTTTCTTTAGCCTCCACAACCAGATAGCCCAGGCGCAAGCCAAAACGCCGCTGTTGGCAGTTGTACTCACAGTCATCTCCATTGCGCTTGCTATGCAAGCTTTCCAAAAGCTGCTCACTAGCATAAACTTAATGAACAGTAGAACAGCTGAACTTGAACAGCTGAAAAAGACAATTCAGGAGAGCAAGAAAAGCAAAGAAGCTGAACAAGAAAAGTCCAATGGAGCAAACGAAGTAGTTGTAAATTATGAGGCTGAGGCGAAAAGTTTTATTCCATCCGAGGCCTTTAAAAACGAGGGGGAGTTCCTGGAGAAGCTGCTATCGAACATTGCTAAATCACTCGATATAGTTCAGTCGATAGTCTTTAGCAAGAACGAGGAATCAAATCGGTTCGAGATGGTGGCATCGTACGCCTATTTCTCCGAGACCGAACCGCCCACTTTCGCCGAAGGCGAAACATTGCCCGGACAGGTTGCAAAGAACCAAGTGGTGCTTAACCTCTCTGAGGTTCCTGACGGCTACATCACGGTACTATCGGGATTAGGCAAAGGCACACCAAAACATTTGCTTATCGTCCCCATTATCAATAACGATGGCATTACCGTTGGGGTTATTGAGCTTGCCTCGTTTACGGAGTTTACCTCCCATAAGGTTAAGATTTTTGAGAAGCTAGGGTATTTACTAAACGATTACCTAAGTACAATTGGCAATAGCACAGAGGAATAATATGATAAACCATAGCATCACGTCATCGGAAAATTCACGAAAGGCAACGACCCAAAGAGTTGCTGTAGCAGGAGTTGTGGGGTTGATTACCCTAATTACCGCCTGGATCTTAGAGTTTACCGTACAGGAGACCCCCTTTCCCCTTAAGGGCATTGGAGAAATCCATAAATCAAACCCCTCCCTATGGCTTATCGATTTGCTCCCCCTTGTGCTTACCTACATCACCTACATCACTGTTAAGCGCCATCAGGAAAAGGTCTCGTTCCTCGAGGACGAACTTCGTCAAAGGGATCAGGACATAAATAAAAACGCTCTATTCGCCAAAACCATTGGCGAGGGAAACTATAAAGCGCCATTCCAAATCAGCGATGAAGACGATGTGCTCGGCAAATCGCTGCTGGTGATGCGCGACAACCTGCTGGAGAACAACCGGAAAGAATCGGAACAGAACTGGATATCAAAAGGGAAGGATGAGGTTTCACACATCCTCAGGCTTCACAATAATCTCGAGGAGCTATCCTACGAGGTTCTCGTTAAGCTGATAAGCTATATCAATATTATTCAGGGGGCTCTGTACCTGTACAACGAGGACAAGAATGTACTAGTAAATTTGGCAACCTACGCCTACAACCGTAAAAAGTTTTTCAACCAGGAGTTTCGTATTGGCGAAGGCCTCATTGGACAGTGCGCCTACGAACAGGATATCATTTACCGCACCGAGATACCCGACGATTACGCAACCATAACATCAGGTATACTGGGTGATAAAAAGCCTAAGAGCATACTAATTGTTCCTCTGGTAACCGATGAGAAGTTGCAAGGAGTAATTGAGTTTGCCTCCTTAGACGATCAAATCCCCGAGCTCACGATTCGTTTCCTTAGGGAAATGGGCGAGATTATTGCCCGCACCATTTTCAACCTCCGCATCAACCAAAAAACCGAAAAGCTGCTTCAAGAAGCCCAGCAAATGACGCAGGAGCTTAAGGAGAACGAGGAGGAACTTCGCCAAAACGCCGAGGAGATGAGGGCTACCCATGAGGAGCTTGAAAAATCAAATCTACAACTCGAATCGAAGATACAAGAGGTAGAGAATGCACAGAAGAGATTACACTCACTGCTCGAGAACGCCTCAGAAATCATCTCGATATACAGCAGCACCCAGAAGCTAATATACATCAGCCCGTCGGTTACCAAGATACTGGGGTATACACCAAACGAAATGATGAGCGGTAAGGATATGGATCGCCTTACCCGTAGAGGCGAGCAGGACATAAACGAGATGTTTAAAAAATTGCTTGAGGCTCCCCTTGTGCCCATCACCATTCAGTACACGTTCATGAAGAAGGATGGAACAAAGCTTTTCCTTGAGGTAACTGGGCGTAACCTGCTTGACGATCCTGCCATAAACGGCATAATACTTAACTCCCAAGATATCACCGAGCGTAAAAGGGCCGAGAAGGAAGAGCGAATGCGCAGCAAGATGCAAGCCCTATCCGAGAACTCCCCCGATATGATCATGCGGCTAAATACCAGCGGCCAGTTCTTCTACGCTAACCCCATGGTAGAGGAATACCTTGGAATACCCGTTAAGGACCTGATAAACCAAACCCTAAACTCGGTCGACCTGAACGAGGTTCTATCAAACTATTTTAAGGAGACCATAAAAACCATAAGAACCACCAAAACCACTATTGAGAGTGACTTAACCTTCGACTCAAAGCTTGGTGAAACAATTATGCACATCTCGGCCATCCCAGAATTTAACGAGAACGAGTTGGAAACCATTCTATTCGTAAGCCACGACATAACAGAGGCCAAGCGTATAGAGCAGGAAATACAGGATAAGAACCGAAAAATCACAGAGAGCATCAACTACGCACAGCGTATACAAACATCGATACTACCAAACAACCGAATCATAAGGCAATATCTTCCCAAATCGTTTATCTACTACAAACCTCGCGATGTGGTGAGTGGCGACTTCCCCTGGTTCTTTGTTAAAGAGGACTTCATCTACATTGCGGCTGTTGACTGTACTGGTCATGGAGTGCCTGGCGCCCTGCTCTCGTTCATCGGTTACTTTACGCTTAACAACGTGGTGGACCACGATGCGGGTTACTCGGCTGGTAAGGTGCTAGACCTACTGCACCACGGCGTACGAAAAACCCTAAAACAGGATCGACCCGATGCCGATGCGCGGGATGGGATGGACATTGCCCTATGTAAGATAAACGTAAAAACCAAGGAGTTACAGTACTCCGGGGCGCACCGCCCGCTTTATCTTCTAAGGGGTAACGAGCTACAGGAGTTTAAGGGCGACCGTAAGGCCATTGGTGGTATTCCACATCCCAAAAAGGAGGAGAAAGACTTCACCAACTACACCCTTGAGCTAAAACCAAACGATAAAATTTTCTTCTTCTCCGACGGTATGCCCGATCAGATAGGTGGTGATGACAAGCGGAAGTATAGCCCAGCAAGGGTTAGGGAGTTGATAATGGAAAATCAGTCACTAACCATGCCTCAGTTCAACGACCTATTTGCAAAAGATTTTGAGGCCTATATGGGTAACAACAAGCAGATTGACGACGTTCTATTAATAGGAATTCAATTCTAAATTGATTATTATCGGTAAATTATTTAATTTTACGGGCTATGGATAAAAGAAATGTTAAAGGTTTTCTGGAGTTTGTCTACGACTTTTACAAGTCGATGAAAGCTCATGAAATCACCCTTGTGTACGAGGGTGAAATTACACACCAGATCACCAAGGCCTTCACCTCCCTAACCGAATCGAATATGGCCAAGGAGGAGGAGTCAAACTCGGTGCAAAAGAAGGTGTTCCATGTCATGGTTGAGTGCCTGCAAAACATCAGCAAGCACGCCGATAGCTTTGGCTCCGACGACTTCCTGTTTGCTGGTAGGGGAATTTTTATGGTGAGCAAAGGTGAGGTCGAATACCATGTTACCACAGGTAACGTGATTGAGAACTCAAAGATAGATGAGCTCATTAATATCCTAGATCACATCAACACCCTCGACAAGGATGGCCTGAAGGAGCTTTACAAAACCCAGATGCGTGAGGGAAGGCTCTCCGAGAAAGGGGGTGCCGGCTTAGGCTTTATTGACATTGCCCGAAAAACTGGCCGAAAGCTCGACTACCACTTCCTCCCCATCGACGAGGAGACACACTTCTTCATTCTAACCTCAACCATTGCCCGAACCGAGTAAATAATTGCATTATGGAAACCATAAAGATTCTGGGTACGGACGATACCCCAACCGTAATTCTTGATGCTGACAACGACATCTTTGAGATTTCTGGCCGCTCGCTACCCGAAGATGTAACAGCCTTTTACGACCCAATCCTGAATTGGCTCGACGAGTATGCAGCTAGCCCCAATGCTAAAACGGTGTTCACCTTTAAGCTTGTGTACTTCAATACAGCAAGCTCAAAGCTTCTTCTCGACATCCTTATGAAGCTCGAAGAGATGCACGAGGATGGAAAGGATATACTAGTTAAGTGGTACTACCCTGAGGATGATGAGGACATGCAGGAAGCTGGCGAAGAGTACGCCGATATCGTTGATGTTCCATTTGAACAGGTGAGCTACACCCTAAGCTAGCACCAACCTAAGTTTACCTCAATAATTTGGGAAACCAATAGAATTAGGCAATGAGCGAGGAAATTCTCAAGGCTTTAATGCAGCTGTTTGCAATCATTGCAAAGCAGGACGAAGGCGTTGAATCGAACGAGCGTGATTACGTCGTGAATTTCCTCATGCAGCAGGTAAACGATGAGGCGGTTGAAGAGTACATCAAGCTGTTTGATCAGCACGCAGGCCTAAACGATGAGAAAGACGAAGGCGAGGAAGACGGGCAGCCCAAAAAGGTGAAGCTAACCTCGGTAAAGGACTCGGTTAAAATACTTGGGATTTGTAAAAAGATTAACAAAACCCTTACCCAAAAGCAAAAGGTTGTTGTGCTAGTTCGCCTGTTCGAGCTGGTAAACGCCGACCGAAAATTTACCGATCAGCGGATGGCCATTATCAATACCGTGGCCGACGTATTTAAGCTCTCCAAAGAAGAATTTACCGATATTGAAAACTTCGTCGTAAACAACGACCCAAAAGAGCTCGACTTCTCAAGTATTCTCACTATCCACGACAAGCCCGAGGTAGGCGGTAGCTGCAAGCACATCACCACCGAGGCTCTCAATGGCTTCCTGTACATACTGCAGATTAAAAGCGAGGATCTATACTTCCTCCGATACACAGGCCATGAAGATGTTTTTCTTAACGGCCTTCCCATAAACAATAAGCGCATATATCTTTTTGCCAACGGTAGCTCCATAAAGCTGCCCAAGGGCAAGCCAATTTACTACACCGATGTTGTTGCCCACTACCTGGCCGACTCCACAAGCATCCGAATATCCTATAATGTTGAGGATGTAACCTTTAGGTTCAAGTCGGGCGATATTGGGCTTCGAAACATAAACTTTGGCGAGGACCAGGGCAAATTGATTGGCATCATGGGTGCCAGCGGGGCTGGCAAAACGACCCTGCTAAACGTACTAGCGGGCATTGAAGCCCCTACAACAGGTAAGGTTAGAATAAACGGCATAGATCTTCACCGTGAACGAGATGAGCTTGAGGGGGTGATTGGTGTTATACCGCAAGATGATCTGCTGATTGAAGAGCTGACTGTTTTCCAAAACTTATACTACAACGCCAAGCTTTGCTTCAAGGACAAATCGGATCAGGAGCTAACTGAGCTAGTAAACAGAACCCTCCAGAACCTTGGCCTTTACGAACGGAAAGATCTTAAGGTAGGCTCCCCCCTCAACAAGATGATCTCTGGTGGTCAGCGCAAAAGGCTAAACATTGCGCTGGAGCTAATACGCGAACCCGCCATACTTTTTGTTGATGAACCCACCTCGGGCCTCTCATCGCGAGACTCGGAGAATGTGATGGACCTGCTGAGGGAGCTTACCCTTAAAGGAAAGCTCATCTTCGTAGTTATTCACCAGCCATCATCCGACATCTACAAGATGTTCGACAATATGATGATTCTCGATACCGGTGGCTACATGATATACTACGGTAACCCGGTTGAAGCCGTAATGTACTTCAAGCGGCTGGATATGCAGATCAATAGCGACCAGGGTGAATGTCCCACTTGTGGAAATGTAAACCCCGAGCTCATATTCAACATTATTGAGGCCAAGGTGGTAGACGAATTTGGTAGGTATACCCCTACCCGTAAAGTATCGCCACCCAAATGGCATGATTATTTTAACGAGAACATCAAACTCCGAGATATACAGGACGAAGGGGAGCCACCTCCCAAGTCGCTCAATATCCCATCGAGGCTTAAGCAGTTCTTCATCTATACCACGCGCGATTTTTTGTCGAAGATTAGCAACACGCAGTACATTGTGCTCAACTTGCTAGAGACACCAATTCTAGGGTTTATTCTAGCTTATGTAATTCGGTATATTGCCGATCCGAATTCCAATGTCTACGTCTTTAGAGAAAACGAAAACATCCCCATATACATATTTATGGCTCTTATTGTTGCCCTGTTCATAGGGCTAACCGTGAGCGCCGAAGAAATTTTCAGAGACAGGAAGCTGTTAAAACGCGAGGCATTCCTAAACCTAAGCCGCACGTCGTACCTTTTTAGCAAGATATCAATACTAGTCGTGCTATCTGCAATTCAAAGCATCACATTTGTGCTTATTGCCAACGGCATTCTCCAGCTCTGGGGTATGAATTTTGAGTACTGGCTCGCGCTATTCTCAACGGCAATTTTTGCCAACCTGCTAGGCCTAAACATCTCGGCTACCTTCAACTCCGCGGTTACCATTTATATTGTTATTCCCTTGGTTATGATACCTATGATGGTTCTTTCCGGAGCAATGTTTAGCTTCGACAAGTTGAATAGAACTGTTGGTAGCTTTGGCCGCGTTCCCTTAATTGCTGAGTTCATGGTAACCAAGTGGGGATACGAAGCGCTTGTGGTACACCAGTTTAAAGATAACGATTTCCAAAAAACATTTTACGACATTGAGAAGGTTGAACGTAACGCCGACTACAAAACGGTTTACTACATACCTGAGCTTGAGAAAATTGTTACCGAGAACCTTGAGCTGATTGAAGCCCACAAAGAGGATCAAAAGAAAAAAAGTAAATTTGAGGAAAATCTTCTCGTTCTCAGGAACTCGCTGTTTAAGGAGACATATTTCCTTGCACCCGCCATCCCGTATAGCTACCTCGACAAATTATACCCTGAGCTATTTGACTTTGAGACTGCCTACGCTACCCTCGACTACCTGGATGAGCTAAAAGAGCATTACAGCAAGATTTTCCAGAGAGCAAACCAAAAACGCGATGATATTATATCGCATCTTGTTTCAACCTCCCCTAGGCTTTACCAAGCCAAGCGCCAAGCGTTTCACAACGAGAGCATTGCTGATCTTGCCACCAAAAAGTTTGAGAAAAATAAGATTCTTCAATACAAAGGGGAATTGGTACAGCAATACGACCCAATTTATCGCGATCCCATACCAAACCATACGCTCGATTTTCGTTCCCACTTCCTTGCGCCGCGTAAGCATTTCCTTGGAAACTACTACGATACATTTTGGTTCAACATTTGCTTCATCTGGTTTATGACAGCAATACTTTACATTGCGCTATATTTTGAAGTACTTAAGAAGCTGATGGTTTTTTTGGGTAAAATTAAACTACCGAAACTTAGAAAATAATTTTTTTGTATCTTTACTTGACGTAAAAAAAGCGAGGAACTAAAACAAATGACCTTTAGCTATGCATAAGAATCTAATCTTCATCATATCAATTGCTCTCCTTACCACTTCTTCGTGCCGGTTTTTCGATTCCAATCGAAATATGAGCCGTGAAGAGTTTGACATACCTGATGAACTTCTCGATGAAAAGCCCCTTGAGATTGCCTCCGAGGTGATTGACGAGATGATTCAGAATGTATCATCACCTGTTGAGACAGCTGCTCTTATTAAAGGTCTAAACATCCCCTTCAATCGCGACTATATAGCACCAACCCAATTAGACAAAAACCTAAACACAAGCTTTCAAAAGGCTATAGGTTTGGGGATATACGGAGCAGGCCTAGGCTACATCAACATGTACGAGCGGACATCTTTGGTAATAAACTACATAACCACCATCAAAACTCTTGCCGATGGAATACAGGTGGGCCAGTTTTTCGACTTTTCAACGCTGAATAGAATTGCAACCAACAAGGAGAATCTCGACTCGCTAATGCTCATCTCGCAGCAAAGTTTTAACAGGATAGACAACTACCTTCGAGAAACCAATAGGCCACAACTTAGTATAGTTATAGTAGCAGGAATTTGGATTGAAGGGTTATACATATCAACCAGGGTCGCTCAGGACGCACGTAACCCAAGAATTAACGAGATTATAGGCGAGCAAAAGGTTACAATGAACACTCTAATGCTACTGCTTAACAACTATAAGTATGATGCTAGCGTAGCAGCACTTATCAAGGATATGGAGGAACTGCAGGAACTCTATCGTGATGTTCGAATCACCTACGAATACGGAGACCCTGTATCTGTAGAAAAAGATGGTGTGCTAACCTTCCAGCAGAACGACACCCAAACCATCCACATGTCTGACGAAACTCTAGAGAAAATCATCGAGAAGGTACAGAGCATAAGGAACGGTTTACTTCAAGTATAACTCAGAAACTTTTAGAACTATGAAAAATATATTCTTTGCATTTTTTATTACAATGGCTTTAACGCTTGGCTTTGCCAACGTATCGAAAGCGCAGTCGGAGGACGATCTGGTTGAGATATGTGGCATGATTGCTGGAGATGCTACATTTCTGAAGGATTTTAGAATCCGCCTAGATGCTGGTGACCCACCACCAATTCAACGGTTCTCTGTAATTCTTCGCAAGGGGATAAAGTACCGCTTTTCGGTTTGTAATTCCAAAGACTACGAGGGTAAGGTTGTGCTTCAACTTCTGGATAACAATAGGCTCCTTGCCACTACATACATCGTGGCTACTGGTACCGATTACCCTTCAATTGAGTATGTTTGCACTCGAACCGGGGCTTACCACCTGTTCTTCAACTTTAGGGATGGTAAACCGGGCCTCGCTGTTGGGCTGCTCTCGCTGGTGGAGACCATGTAAGGCTATATCCCAAACCCCATACCTAAGGCAGCCAATGGCTGCTTTTTTTATATGTTAAAAGCGAAAATAAAATAAGTGACCCAGCAAGCTTTAGCTTGCTGGGTCACTTATGCTCCTCATCTAGGACTTGAACCTAGGACCCCCTGATTAACAGTCAGGTGCTCTAACCAACTGAGCTAATGAGGACTGTTGGCAACGGTTTCCCGTTTTGCGAGTGCAAATATAAATCCTTTAATTATTCTAGCAAAATTTTTTTGCGAGATTATTGCTAAAAATTTTAGTCGGATCGATCACCGGAATCAAATAGCATGCATATCAGCATTTATAGTTAACTTTGCACATCATACAAAAACTTTGAATTGTGAAAATATTCGGAATAGGAAATGCGCTGGTTGACATCATGACCAGCCTTGAGAGCGATAGCTTGCTTGACAAGCTAAACCTACCCAAAGGGAGCATGCAAATTGTGAATGAGGAAACCATTGCTAGAGCTCTTGAGCAAACCAAAGGGCTGAAACAAACATTGGCATCAGGGGGCAGCGCAGCGAACACCATTAATGGGTTGGCTAACCTTGGAGTAGAAACAGCATTTGTGGGAAAAGTGGGTGGCGATGAGTTGGGCAAATTCTTCCGAAACGATATGCAAAAAGCGGGTATAAACCCCAAACTACTACAGGGGGTGGCCGCTACAGGAACAGCCTTAGCCCTTGTCTCACCCGATTCAGAAAGAACCTTTGCAGTGAATCTAGGCGCAGCTATTGAGATGACAGCGGACGACATTAAGCCTGACACCTTTAATGGGTACGACTTTTTCCATATCGAAGGGTACCTAGTGCAAAACCATAGCCTTATTGAGAAAGCCCTTCAGGTAGCTAAATCATCCGGTTTAAAAGTATCCCTTGACCTGGCCAGCTACAACGTGGTGGAATCGAACCTTGAATTTCTACAGCGGATGGTAAAGGAGTATGTAGACATTGTCTTTGCCAACGAAGAGGAGGCCAAAGCCTTTACCCAAAAATCGCCCGAAAAGGCTCTCGATGCTCTTGCCGAAATTGCTGAAATTGCCGTTGTAAAAATTGGGGCAAAGGGTTCCTTCATCAAGAAAGGAAACGATAAGTACCGTGTAGGGGTTGTTAAAGCCAATTCAATTGATACCACCGGCGCTGGCGACCTATACGCTTCGGGATTTCTGTATGGACTTTCAAAAAATTTGCCCCTCGACACCTGCGGAAGGATTGGCGCAGTGCTATCGGGGAAAGTAATCGAAGTGATTGGCCCAAAGATGGACGAAGCAACCTGGAAAATGCTAAAGGAGAATGTTGCCAAGGTTGAAGCAGGAGAGCTTAGTTTTTAGCACCTAATCTATATCAGCCCAAAATCGCCAAGGGATTGAAGCCCAATACTCCCCCGCATAATCAACACCTATGCGGGGGCCTGCTTTGATGGCGGGAGTTCGTCCCGTTGGCTCGAACCATATCCTTTGGGACGTGGTAAAATCTTCTCCATAGAAGCTCTTATCTATTCTAAGCCTACGCGTCAACCTACCCGGGCCATAGCATCCTTTTACAGCTCTAATCAATACCGCCTGAGGATGATTTTTGTCTCCCGTCACCACATTCAGCATCCAGTGCATACCATATATCAGGTAGACGTAGGCACGACCTCCCTCAGAATACATTATTTCTGTTCGTGCCGTTTTGCCCTTGCTAGCATGGCAAGCCAAATCCTCGCACCCTCTGTAGGCCTCAACCTCTGTCACAATATACTTTTCAACCAGTCCATTTGAATAACGCCGCACCAAGCGCTGACCTAGCATCTCGGGAGCTACATCTAACACATCGCGGCAATAAAATTCTTTCGAGAAACGCTGCATACAACAACCCACCTAAATACAAGCTACTACTTCATTATATGGAGACATGTGGTTGCAAAAACCACAACCGAAAACGGAAGGAACAAAAGTATAAAACTGTTGATTAAAAATTAATTAATTGTTTGCCTTGTAGATTAAATAATTAGCTGTATTTTTGCAACCCGCTTATTATTGCCGTTTGGATCACGGATAATTAACAGGTATTAACTTAAAACAGAGGAGTTTAAAACGTGAACACACTAAGTTACAAAACAGTATCGGCCAACGATGCCACGGTCACAAAAGAGTGGTTTGTGGTTGATGCTACCAACGAAGTGTTAGGGCGATTGGCCAGCGAAGTTGCGAAACTTCTGCGGGGCAAGCACAAGCCCAGCTTCACCCCTCACGTAGATTGTGGGGACAATGTAATCATCATCAATGCGGAGAAGGTACGCCTAACCGGCAACAAGATGGATGATAAGCTTTACTACCATTACACTGGCTACCCAGGAGGTAAGCGCAGCGCAACGCCAAAGGATTGGCTAAAACGTAAGCCCACTGCCATTATTGAGCACGCCGTTAAGGGAATGCTTCCCAAGAATCGTTTGGGCTCAAAAATCTATGGGAATCTTTACGTATACGCCGGATCTGAGCATAGCCATGAAGCTCAGAAACCTAAGGAAATTAAGTTAAACTCAATTAAGTAACAGCTATGCAGGTAATTAATGCAACGGGTAGAAGAAAGAGCGCTGTAGCACGTGTTTATCTTCAGGAAGGCAAAGGCAACATCACAATCAACGGAAAGGACATTAAGGACTACTTCCCATCGGTGCTTATGCAGTACGTGGTAAAGCAACCTTTAGATGTGCTTAACCTATTAGGGGATTATGATGTAAAAGCAAACCTTGATGGCGGTGGAGTAAAAGGACAAGCCGAGGCGCTTCGTCTAGGTATTGCCCGCGCACTGGTAGAGGTTAACGCCGAGCACAAGCCTACCCTTAAGGCCAACGGATTTATGACCCGCGACCCACGCGAAGTAGAGCGTAAGAAGCCAGGTCAACCCAAGGCAAGGAAGAAATTCCAGTTCAGCAAGCGTTAATCGCTTATTTTTTAATGTTTTGGCAACAGCCTTGAGCTGTAAATTGCTAGGACTTTCGTACGTGAAACTACCAAGCAATTGCCACTTTTTAGTAAAATTTTAATCAAACGAAAATGCCAAGAACAGATTTCAAAGAATTGCTTGACGCAGGTGTACACTTTGGCCACCTAAAGCGCAAGTGGAACCCCAAAATGGCTCCATACATCTTCATGGAGCGCAATGGAATTCACATCATCGACCTTCAGAAAACCGCAGTAAAAATTGATGAGGCTGCCGCTGCAATCAAGCAGATTGCCAAATCGGGGCGCAAAGTACTTTTTGTTGCCACCAAGAAGCAAGCCAAAGAGATTGTTGCCGATAAGGTGAAAGCGGTTAATATGCCTTACGTAACTGAGCGCTGGCCCGGCGGAATGCTTACAAACTTCCCCACCATTCGCAAAGCGGTAAAAAAGATGACTTCCATTGACAAGATGTTTGCTGAGGGAACCTTAACGAACCTATCGAAGCGCGAAAAGCTGCAAATTACTCGTCAGCGCGCAAAGCTTGAGAAGAACTTAGGCTCAATTGCCGACCTAAATAGGCTACCCGCCGCCCTTTTCGTAATTGATGTTCAGAAAGAGTACATCGCCGTTAACGAGGCAAAAAAGCTTAACATACCGGTATTCGCAATGGTTGATACCTGCTGTGATCCTACTCCAATTGACTTTGTAATACCCGCCAACGACGATGCATCTAAATCAATTTCGCTTATTGTAGACACCATGGTGAAGGCAATACAAGAAGGTTTAGATGAGCGTAAGAACGAAAAGGACAAAGAAACCCCTGACTCCGATAGCGATAGTGCTGATGAAAAGCCAATCCGCACAAGGGCCAGAAAGACCGCAAAACCAGCCAAGGCTAAAACCGCCCCTGCTGAGGAAGAAAAACCTCGTGAAGAATCACAAGAAGGCGAGTCAGTTAAAGAATAATTAGTTGAATATTCTATAAAACAGAAAAACAATGTCTGAAGTAAAAACAGCCGATATAGCCAAACTCCGTAAGCTAACTGGAGCTGGTATGATGGATTGCAAAAAAGCACTTCAAGAGTCAAATGGCGACATTGACAAAGCCATTGAGCTTATCCGAGAGCGTGGTAAGGCAATTGCTAACAAACGCGCCGACCGTGAAGCCAGTGAAGGTGCTGCCCTTGCTGCAACCTCAGCCGACAAGAAGATAGGTGCTATTGTTGCACTTAACTGCGAAACCGACTTTGTGGCCAAGAACGAAGACTTTATTGCCTTAACCAACAAAATTCTAAAGGTTGCCCTAGAGAACAAGCCTGCCGACCTAGAGGCTCTTAAAGCCCTTACAATAGATGGCCGTGCAATTGGCGACCTAGTATTAGACCAGTCAGGTATTACTGGCGAAAAGTTCGAGCTTTCGTACTATGAATTGATCGAAGGTGAAGTGGTTGTACCATATATCCACCCTGGCAACAAGCTTGCTTGTGTCGTTGCATTCAACAAAACTGGGTTTGATGAGCAAGTGGGTAAAGATGTGGCCATGCAGGTTGCAGCCATGAACCCAGTTGCAATTGATAAGGATGATGTACCTGAAAAAGTGCGTCAGCAAGAGTTTGAGATTGGTCGCGAGCAGGCCCGCCTTGAGGGTAAGCCAGAGAATATGCTTGACAAGATTGCTCAGGGTAAACTTCAAAAGTTCTACAAAGAGAGTACTCTTATGAACCAAGACTTCATTAAGGACAACAAGATGACCATTGCATCATACCTAAAGAGTGTTGATGCAGACCTTAAGGTTATAGCATTTAAGCGCGTTTCGCTAAACGCTTAACATTAATACTTTACAAAAAAAGCTACCAAAATTGGTGGCTTTTTTTTTGCTCATTCAGCCCAATTAATATATTTTGCCAAGCCTACTCTAATATATGATGAGATGTATACTAAAAAATTGGTTCTCACAATAATCATAGCCCTACTGGTTGCACTAAAGCTTTCCACCCAAAGCCTACCCGATGTTGTATTCGGCGAATACCGTGAAACCCCTGTCGATACAGCATGGTACGTGCCCTACTGCTTGGTAAACCAGCAGCAGTACAAAAAGGCTCAGGAAGAATTTGACCTGATTCAAAAACGAAACCTTGAGCAGCTGAATTTTAAGGACTATCTATTTGTTGCCAATCAGTATTCATAATGGATATATACTCACCGACAAAGGGATAAGGCAAAAGGAATACTGTTAGACGCTGCAAATCTGGCTCAGGAGCACCTAGGTGCCAATCATATCGAAATGCTTGTTGGCTACTATAACCTAACCATGCTGAAGCCCAATATGGTTGATAAGATACCCTGGTACCAAGCTTCTCTCGACAACTATTCAAAAGAGAACTACCCTCGGTTTGGGTTTATTGTCAATCGCAACATAGGCTCGAGGTACTATTCTCTTGGGCAGTACAATAGGCCTGGGAACATTGGGATGCCTGTGTTAATGACTTCGATATGCCTACTTCGTCTATGTCGAATCTATATGCTACCACTGGGGGAAACATTGCAGCCCATGACATTGAGATGGCCATTGAATACCTACTCAAGGCTATTGAATAGCTCGATAAAACAGAAGTTGCTGTGGGGATGGAAATTATCCATAGCGATAACATTGGCAGATTTTACCTTCAGAATGCTGACTACAGCAATGCAATAAAGTATTGTCTATAGGTCTAGCGAGCTTTTAAAACTTAGGCTTGCAAAGTTAGAATGCATATCCAAAGGCTATCTCCCCCTCGATTGGGCTGGTTTTATTCTAATCAAAGGTTAAACGTGGGGCAAAGTAGAGATTTTTCACTATTTTTACACAACAAATGCACTAGTATGAATAAGTATAAGAGGGTACTCCTTAAGCTTAGCGGCGAAGCCTTAATGGGCAACGACAGCTATGGTATTAATACCGATGTTTTAAACTCCTATGCCCTTCAGGTGAAGGAGGTAGTTGACCATGGGGTTGAGGTTGGAATTGTGATTGGTGGAGGAAATATTTTCCGCGGGCTGAGCGGCGTTTCCAAAGGTTTCGACCGCGTGAAAGGCGACCAGATGGGTATGCTGGCCACAGTAATCAATAGCCTTGCGCTCCAAAGCACAATTGAGAGCGTAGGAGGTAAGGCCAAGGTTTTTACCGCTACAAAGATGGAACCCGTTGGCGAGCTTTACACCAAGGCGAAAGTCCTTGAAGCCTTTCGAGAGGGATATGCAGCCATTATTGCAGGGGGGACAGGCAACCCGTTCTTTACCACCGACACAGCATCGGCACTTCGGGGGGTTGAAATTGAAGCCGAAGCATTGCTGAAAGGCACCAGGGTTGATGGCATATACACTGCCGACCCGGAGAAGGATCCGAAGGCTATAAAATACAACACCATCACCTTCAACGAGGCCTACGAGCAAAAGCTAAAGGTTATGGATTTAACTGCATTCACCATGTGTAGCGAGAATAACCTACCCATCATTGTGTTTGATATGAACACTACAGGAAACCTAAAGAGGATAGTTTTTGGAGAAAATATTGGTACTTTGGTAAAAAAATAAATACTTTTATGGTCTAAACACTCTACTATTATGACTGAAGAAGTTAATTTCTGCATAGAGGAAGCCAAAGAGCGAATGGAAAAAGCCATATCGCATCTTGAGAATGAGCTTCGAGTAATTAGGGCCGGTAAGGCTAACCCAGCAATGCTTTCGGGGATAATGGTTGATTACTATGGCACCATGACCCCACTCCAACAGGTCTCAAACGTGGGTACTCTAGATGCCAGAACTATTACGGTTCAGCCATGGGAAAAGGCAATGATAGCTCCTATTGAAAAGGCCATACTTGGGGCCAACTTAGGATTTAACCCCCAGAACAATGGTGAAGTAATACGCATTGCAGTACCACCACTAACCGAGGAAAGGCGAAAACAGCTGGTTAAGCAGGTGAAAACCGAGGGCGAAAATGCACGCGTGAGCATTCGGAATGCACGCCGCGATGCCAACGATGAGATTAAAAAAATGCAAAAGGACGGCTTGCCAGAGGATATGGCCAAGGATGCCGAGGGTGAGGTGCAAAAGATGACCGATACCTACAACAAGAAGGTAGAGGAGCTTCTGTTAAAAAAGGAGGAAGAGATACTCACTGTATAAATACCAAAAAGCCGCTTAACGCGGCTTTTTTTACACTCTTTTCATTCTCAGAATTCGCGCAGCAATATCTAACCCTAACGATAGATTGCCTGGTATAATTAGATGATGATTGCCCAGCGGGGCATCCGTAAAGTAATCTACCACATCGGGCGAAACAGAAACAGCAAGCTGTGTTCTACACCCCATCTTCTGGTATGGTTCTTCAGCAATTTTACCAGTGGCAATAAAAAGCTTGGTAAGGGTATGGTCGAGCCTTAGTATTGTTACCTCGTTGGCCTTAAGTTTACCTTTTATTGCCAAGCCTTTACCTGACTCAAAATGCGTATCTAGCTCGAAATCGACCAGCAAATTGGCAGGTATGGTGCAATGCGAGAAAAGTACACGATTACTATTTACATGGGTAACATTGGCTATCCATGGTACTATCCCAAACATCTCTTTTACTAGCATCATTCCCAGTAGGCTGCAAGTGTCTCCTTCACAACCAGCTGGTATTCCATCCATTGACAGCTTAGACAGGCCAAGGCAAGCAGTTGTTTTGCGCGAGGTGACCAGCGAGAAACACTCAACGGTAACTGCATTCAGGGCAAAATCATGTACCAGCTTCGATATTGCCTCGTACACCCTACCCGTCTCATAAAGCGCCTTGCTATCATCACACTTGAAAAAAGCCATATACTCGGGGGCAACTTCTGTCACAGCATCAATATCTACCTTGCTCCAAGGAATATCTACTTGCTCAACACCCAGCTTAGTTTTAATAATAAACGGATCGATATTTGAGTTAACCAGCCAATCGGATACCTCACCAATTAGACCAAAACGCTGGCCCTTTAATCGGTTGAGACCAGCTTTAATGGCGTACAAATACTCCACCATCTCAATGGCTTTGAAGCTTGTAAAATCGACCAGCAAGCTCGAAATCCTATTCTGATTCATCCAAGCCTTTACCTCTGTAGCAGCAGCCCAGGAGTTATCGGTACCAGAGGCCATTAAAAGGTAAAAACCATTCTCACGAACCGATTGTAACGCTATGCGTTCAGAACCTCCGGTAAGAAAAACCAAGATTTCGGGATCTTTATCGACATACTCCACCCTTTCGCGATGGAAAACCTTTTGTAATCGCTTCTTGCCCTTGGAGAATACGTTTATATCCGCTGCCGGAAAGGCCAGAAGTTTTGCCCGTAGCTTATGCATTGTTAGGTATTATGATTGTATTAACGTGCTATTCGCCTATTGCCTCAACTATATCCATTGCAATGTCAAGATACTGGTATACATCAATCGGATGGCCACCAATGCGTTCATCGTGCCGTATATGTCCTAGGCGCACTGCAATCATATTTAGCTCGGGAATAACAAAGATGTACTGACCCAGAATGCCCCTAGCAAATACTACGTGACGATCGCGATGATTTGCAAACCACCACTGGTGTCCATACCTTTCCGTTGGGATTCCACCTAACTCCTTGTCGGCTAAGTATAGCGTGGGCTGTAGGGTTTCGCTCATATATTTTTGGGAGATTAGCTGCTCGCCCTCCCAACTCCCTTTATGGAGTATAAGTCGTCCTAAGCGAGCAAAATCCCTTGCATTGGAATTAAAGCAGCAGTATGCCTTCTCAATACCATCCTCCTTATCGAGGCTCCAAAGAGCATCATGCTCCGCACCTATCTTGCTCCAAATCTTTTCCGACATATACTCACTAACGGTTCTACCAGTAGCCTGGGCCACAATAAGCGACAGCAGCTGAGTATCGCCACTGAGGTAATCGAACTGCCTACCAGGCTCATTAATAACGGTCTGATTTATCACCAATTCGCGAAGGAATTTTCCGTAGTAGGCCTGAGTTGTTGTTGAGAAAAGGCTGGCGTAGGCCTCGTCCCAGCTTAAGCCTGAGCTCATGGTTATTAAATGGCGGATGGTTATGTTCGCTTTTGCTCCCTCGCCAAACTCGGGCAAAAAGGCCGATACTGGTTGGTCTAGAGTCTCAATGTATCCATCATCAATGGCGCAACCAATAAGCAAGCTGATAAAGCTCTTTGCCATAGAGAATGAGTTGGAGTAGGAGTCGGTACCATACCCCTCCCAGTACGACTCGAACAGTAGCAGCGAATCCTGAGCCACAAGGAAAGCAACAGTTCTAGTATCGGTAAGTTCACCTAGCTGCTTATCAGTTAGGTTATACGAGTTATAGTTTGATGATACTTTCCAGGGTTGTGATTCACCCTTAGCTACCACCCTATTGGCAAAAATGCTGTAATGATGAATTTTGGCCTTTTGGTAACGCAACGCTTTTACAATGTAATGATTCTGAGGAATTGAAAGAAAAACCCCTAATGCAAGCACTACCAGCGCAACAAGGCCAAGTACTATTTTCCTTTTCATAGCGTTAAGTTTTTGGTTTTGGGCACTTACTATATACTAGGACCTAATTGGTCTCTAGTATTTCGAATAGCTCATCGAGCTTGGGAGTAAGAATTATCTCTGTACGGCGGTTCTTTTGCCTTGCTTCGGCATTTTTTTGGGTATCAACTGGGTGATACTGGCTACGGCCCGAAGCGCTAACCCTAGCGGGATCAATCCTCGATCCATCTAGCAGAATTCGAACTATTGAGGTAGCTCGCTTAACGCTAAGATCCCAATTGTCGAGCAGTTCACCTCTTGGAGGGAATGGTAGCTCGTCGGTATGCCCCTCAACCATAATGTTTATATCTGGCGATTGCTCAAGCACGGGGATTAGCTGCCTAAGCGCCCTAACGCCATTGGCATCAACTGTATGGCTACCCGACCTAAACATGAGCTGCTCATCGAGCGACACGTAAACCTTACCGTTTTTAAGCTGCACGCTCAAACCCTTGCCCTCGAACCCAAAGAGAGCGTCGGCAACAGCTCTGCGCAGCGCCATAACAGCGGAGTCCTTACGAGCAAGAATTTGCTCCATCTCCATAATTCTTGCATTCCGCTCGTCTAAGTCGCCTTTAACCTGATTAAGGTAAGCCTGCATTTCCTCTAGGCTTTTTCTCCTAATATTAAGCTGTCGCTCGAGCTCCTTAAGGGCATCCTCCTTCACCTGCAGCTCAGCTTGGGTCTCCTGCAGCTGGGCTAACACCCTTCGGGTTTCCTTATGACTACCCGCCATGATGCTTTGCTGAAGGTCTTGCAGCTCGGCATATCTTATATTTAACCTCTCGTTATCGTCCTTTAACCTATTCATTTCTACCGAACGCAAGAGGCTATCGGCAACCAGCTGATCGTACTCAGTTTTAAGCACCTTGTACTTGCTCTCAAGCTCCTTAACGTTAACCTCCAATGCTTCATTCTCAATAGAAAAACGTTCGCGCTCCTCTTCACATTTCACATTCTTATCCTGGAGAGCCTGAAACTCTTTGGCAGGCACACATGAGTTCATAAAAAAAAGGGGGAACAATGGGGCAACAAGTAGCAACTTTAATGATTTCATCAAAATATTTTTTTGGGTATTGGAATTCAATATGTAATACAAATATAGCAATACTTGGAATTCAATCCGTTTTGTTGCTATATTAGTGTCTGGATATTTATCAACATTTCAGCTAAAATACCCGTAGAGGCCAGATAGTTTGTGCGATCTATATGGCAAGGAGAGGTTACAATAATAAAATTTTTAAATTTGTTATAACTTTGCCACAAATATAATTAAGTATGGAGTCGCCCTTTCATTATCTAAATAATATTAGTTCTCCCCTCGATTTAAAAAAATTGAAACCTGAGGAGCTGGTTGAAGTAAGCCATGAGCTAAGGCAATTCATTATCGATGTGGTTTCGAGCAATCCAGGGCACTTTGGAGCAAGCCTTGGGGTTGTGGAGCTAACTGTGGCGCTGCACTATATCTTTAACACCCCCTACGATAGAATAATATGGGATGTAGGCCATCAGGCCTATGGCCATAAAATACTTACCGGGCGGAGAGATGTTTTTCACACTAACCGCAAATACAACGGAATAAGCGGATTCCCCAAGCGAAGCGAGAGTGAGTACGACTCGTTTGGGACTGGACATAGTGGAACATCTATCTCTGCTGCCTTGGGAATGGCTGTTGGGTCGAACTTAAAATCGGAACAACGGCATACAGTTGCCATAATAGGTGATGGATCGATGACTGGAGGCATTGCCTTTGAAGGATTAAACCATGGAGGATCGCAAAAGAACAATTTACTGGTAATCCTCAACGATAATAATATGGCCATCGACCCCAATGTGGGCGCGCTCAAGGAATATTTACTAGACATCACCACATCGCAAACTTACAACAAGATTAAAAGCGATGTATGGAATTTATTGGGCAAGCTTAACAAGATCGGCCCCAGTACGCGATCAATGGTGCAGAAACTTGAAAATGCCTTAAAATCGGCACTACTCAAGCAAAGCAATCTTTTCGAATCGCTTGGATTTAGATATTTTGGGCCTGTTGATGGGCACGATGTGGTTTACCTAGCCCAGGTACTCAACGACCTAAAAAACATTCCAGGACCTAAGCTCCTTCACTGCGTTACTGTAAAGGGCAAGGGATTTAGCCCAGCGGAGCAAAACCAAACAGCATGGCATGCCCCCGGGGTATTCAATAAAACCACGGGAGAAAGATTGGTTATAACTACCAGCAAACCCTCTCCACCCCGGTTTCAGGATGTATTTGGCCACACCATGGTGGAGCTAGCCGAGCAAAACGAGAAAATTGTGGGCATCACCCCTGCAATGCCCAGCGGTTGCTCCCTTAACATCATGATGGAGAAAATGCCCGAACGAACATTTGATGTTGGTATCGCCGAGCAGCATGCAGTTACCTTTGCTGCAGGAATTGCAGCAGAAGGCCTCGTACCATTCTGCAATATCTACTCATCGTTTATGCAGCGGGCATACGATCAGGTTATTCATGATGTTGCACTACAGAAGTTGAACGTTGTATTTTGCCTCGACCGCGGTGGTCTTGTTGGCGAAGATGGTGCAACGCACCATGGCGTTTTCGACCTAGCCTATATGCGTACAGTCCCCAATATTGTGGTGTGCTCACCGCTCAACGAGGAGGAACTTCGCAATATGATGTTTACCGCACAGCAACCCGATATGGGCCCTTGGAGCATTAGGTATCCAAGGGGAAATGGATCAATGTCGGACTGGCAAAAGCCTTTTAAAGCCATAGAGGTTGGAACCGGAAAAATACTTAGAGAAGGTGACGATCTAGCCATACTATCGATTGGCCCTCTTGGCATACAGGCATCAAAAGCCATAGACAAGCTTGAAGCAGAGGGTATTTCGGTTGCACATTACGATATGCGTTTCGTAAAGCCATTAGATACAAACCTACTGACTCAAATTGGAAAACGATTTAAAACCATCATCACCATTGAAGATGGAGCATTAATGGGAGGATTTGGTTCAGCCGTACTCGAATGGCTAAACGACAATGGGTATGATACAAGGGTTATCAGGCTGGGCATTCCCGATAGGTTTATTGAGCATGGTACACCCCAAGAGCTTTATCGTGAGTGTGGTATTGATGCAGAGGGGATTTATGAGTCGGCCAAACGAGTAACCAGAAAAAAAGTAGTTGGCAAGGTGGTGTAAATTGATATCCTACCCTACATTTTTCGCATCAATATCCATTACGTTCTTGTCCAAAACAAAAAAAGCAACTATATTCGCACTCCAAAATAGCCCTGCCTATGCCCGGATGGCGGAATTGGTAGACGCGCTGGTCTCAAACACCAGTGATAGCAATATCGTGCCGGTTCGACCCCGGCTCCGGGTACAAAACGCAAAGCCTTTAGCCAAATTTGGTTAAAGGCTTTTTCTTCATCTACATACACCAAAAATTATTAATATCTTTATCGCCCGATAAACCAAGTAGTATTATGGAAGGAACAACAAACATTCATCCATACGGCGATAAGCAACACGATTTTGACAAGCGTTACCTTGAGATGGCTCATATCTGGGCAAAGAACTCGTACTGCATCCGCAGACAGGTTGGCGCGCTTATCGTTAAGGACAGGATGATTATTTCGGATGGGTACAATGGAACGCCCAGCGGTTTTGAAAACATCTGCGAAGACGAAGCGGGAAAAACCAAACCATACGTTCTACACGCCGAGGCCAATGCCATTACAAAGGTGGCCAAGTCGAACAATAGCAGCGATGGCGCAACGTTATACGTAACATCGGCACCCTGTATGGAGTGCTCTAAGCTAATTATTCAGGCTGGTATTAAACGAGTGGTTTATAGCGATGATTACAGAGCAACCGAGGGATTAGAACTACTTCATCGTGCAGGTATAGAGATACTAAAGATGGAAAAAGAGTAACAATTTTCAACTGACAACACCTAAACAATTGTATCACAAACGATTATTACAACACAGTATGCAATACAACAATCGGAAAAAAGATATCATATACCCAATAGCACTAGCGGTTATGCTAGCCGCAGGAATATGGTTGGGACTATTTATAAACCAGAAACCCGAACGATCAAGCCTAACGGTTTATCCCCGAGCAGACAAGCTATCGAGCATACTAAACTACATTGAGCACCAATATGTTGATACTGTATCGATGGAAAACCTAGTTGAGTCGACCATACCAACAATGCTTAAGCACCTCGACCCCCACTCGGTTTACATACCTGCTTCGGATCTGCAAACGGTGAACGAGCCTCTCGATGGGGGCTTCGACGGTATTGGGGTAACCTTTAATATGCCCAACGATACGGTGGTTATCATCTCAACCGTCCCAGGTGGGCCATCGGAGAGGGTGGGGCTCTTGGCAGGCGATAGAATTATTACTATTAACGACTCACTAGTTGCCGGAGTTAATTTCGATCAGAACGATATAGTAACAATGCTTAAAGGCCCCAACGGCACCAAGGTAACCGTTGGCATACTGCGCCAAGGCCTAAACGAAATAGTTAGCTTTGAGATTACCCGCGACAAAATTCCAATTTATAGCGTTGATGTTAGCTTCATGCTCAACCAAGAGGTTGGATACATAAAAATCTCCCGGTTTGCGCGCACAACCTACACCGAATTCATAGAGGCCATAGAGAAGCTGCAAGCCCAAGGGATGAAGAAAATAATTATTGACCTACGGAATAACACTGGCGGCTACCTCGATGCTGCAACCAATATCGCCAACGAGTTTCTGCCCGAGGGTAAACTTATAGTTTACACGCAAGGTAAAGCTCGACCCCGACAAAATGTGTACTCCAACGCGAGGGGTAGGTGTCTCGACACGCCAGTAGCAGTTATCATCGATGAGTTCTCGGCTTCGGCCAGCGAAATTCTTGCCGGCGCATTGCAGGATAACGACAGGGGTATAGTTACAGGCCGCCGATCGTTTGGCAAGGGCTTGGTGCAGGAGCAAGTGCTATTCTCCGATGGATCGGCTCTTAGGCTTACAATTGCTAGGTACTACACCCCTACCGGGCGTAGCATCCAAAAACCCTATGAACCTGGTAACGACGAGTACTTCTACGATATCAACAATAGGTATATGCACGGTGAGTTCCAAGAGCGCGACAGCATACATTTAGCAGACTCACTGAAGTTCACCACCCCAGGCGGGCGAACAGTTTATGGTGGGGGCGGAATTATGCCCGACTATTTCATCCCGCTCGACACAACTGGAGTAACCACATACTTTAACCAGGTTGCACGACGAAACCTAATTTATAGGTTTGCCTTTGGCTTTGCCGATAGGCACCGAAGGCATATGGCCGATATGAAAACCCATACCGAGATCGAAGAGTATCTTGATGGGCTTAACATCCTCACGCAGTTTGTTGACTACGCAAGGGAACATAGAGTTGAACCCAACTATGCCGATATAGAAAGATCCAAACTCCTTATCGAAACTCAAATTAAGGCATACGTTGCACGAATTTTAATTGACAACCAAGGGTTCTTCCCTATTTACACAAAGATTGACAACACCCTACTGAAAACAATCGATATACTTGAAGAGGAAGACTTTATGCGTCTCATAACAACAGCAGATAGAGAGTCCGAATCGTTGAAAGAGATTCAGCTTGCGGTGGCAAGAAGTTATATCACCAAAGACATTATAGCCATTGGGGCATAGCTTTTCTGAAAGGCACTAAGCAAAGGGTTACTCGGCCATATAGCTGCGTAGCCCTTTTCATTAAATACAACAAAGCAATTCAACTATGCAACGCAAAGGGTTGAATTGTAACCTACGATTTTGTATATTTGGGAAAAACCCTAACCCAAATACCATGGAAGCTAGTAGACTTATAGAACGTTACGGGGGTGTTATCAAAGAAGAGCCTTTGTCGTGCATAAGCAACGACCTAATCCTTAAGAACACCTGCGTTATCGAAGCCGTGTCGCCATACTTTGGATATTACAACGAGGTTAAAAGCAACTCCCAACCCCAAATGGTGTACTTTATCCTCGACGGCTATTTTTCGCTTGAGGTGCTAACCCGAGCCACGGTAAAAATTCAGCAAAAGCTGAATTTTCCCATCGATGCTGTAACAGGAACCATCACTATACACAACCAGACGTGCTACGTGATTCGCTTCCTAAACCTCAACAACTACAGCCATATCAAGATGATTCAGCAATACTATGTCGATGAGGGCCTATCGTTCAAAAAGAAATCGATGTCGTTCTCGGAAGAGATGGGGATCATTAAGTTAAGATGCTTTTTCAACCTTAGGCCAATGGGTGAGGGCATCTATTTAGACGAAGTAAAAACTAACATTGGCTACTTCGAGATCCCGCAGAATATCCAATGGGAAGACTTTAAAAAGTTGACCACCGAGGTTAAATTCGACACCGATTTACTCTACTTTGACGCCTCGCGAGCCTACATCTACGACCACTGCTGTAGCATTATCGATATGGTGAAGATTTATAGAGAGAATCTTTCGCCCGATAGGCTAACGGCTATCCGCGATCGGTACTTAAAGCTAATTGGCTAAAGATTATAAAGCATACCTGAGTGCTCAAAAACATAAATATTTTACGCTTAAAAGCCCCTTTATAACAGCAAATCGGCGTACCTTAATTGGCAAAATTTAAAACAAAACTCTATGAATGGTATCTTCAGCTCCTCTGTTGGTAAAAAACTAATCATGAGCATTTCGGGTCTATTCCTTATGCTCTTTTTGTTGGTTCACCTTGGCACAAACCTGCTGCTACTGGTAGGCGATGGTGAACTTTACAACAAGGCTGCGCACACCCTAGCCACTACTCCCCTGCTAAAAGGTGTTGAACTGTTGCTAGCGCTTGGTTTCGTATTCCATATAATCTATGGAACAATCCTTACGCTTAAAAACAGGAAAGCCAGACCCATACCCTACGCCAAAAGCGCATCAAACGATATCACCACGTGGTCGTCGCGCAATATGTACATTCTTGGATTCACCATCCTAGCATTCCTGGTGCTCCACATGATTAACTTCTTCATTAAGCTGCGCTTTGGGACAGTACCAGCGGTTACGTACGATGGGGGCATAACCCATATGAACAACACGTACCTCTTGGTTTCGGAATTCTTTATTAGCTACTGGTGGTACAACGTGATATACATCGTATCGGCCATATTTCTGGGCTTACACCTTAGCCATGGCTTTTGGAGTGCATTCCAAACCGTTGGCCTTAACAACAGCAAGTGGATTAAGCGTCTCGAGGTCGTTTCGTACGTCTACGCAGTGATAATTGCCGCAGGATTTACCATTATCCCCATCTACTTCTGGTTTATACACTAGGAATAATTAGTTTGATAATATTGAAATACACTAGAATATGACAATGCTCAACGCAAAGATTCCCGATGGCCCTTTGGCCGACAAGTGGACCAAGCATAAAAATTCGCTCCGACTGGTAAACCCAGCGAACAAGAAAAAGCTCGACATAATAGTTGTGGGCACAGGGCTTGCAGGCTCTGGGGCAGCATCTACATTAGCCGAGTTAGGGTACAACGTGAAGGTTTTTTGCTATCAGGATACACCTCGCCGCGCCCACTCAGTTGCTGCACAGGGAGGCATTAATGCAGCCAAAAATTACAAGAACGATGGCGACAGCGTTTACCGCCTATTTTACGATATGATAAAGGGAGGCGACTACCGTGCCCGCGAGGCCAACGTGTATCGTGCTGCTGAGGTCAGCAACCTAGTAATTGACCATTACACTGCGATGGGTGTTCCCTTTGCCCGCGATTATGGAGGGCTGCTCGACAACCGCTCGTTTGGGGGTGTACAAGTAAGCCGAACTTTTTACGCCAAGGGGCAAACGGGTCAACAGTGCCTACTGGGAGGGTATAGCGCCCTTGTTCGACAGCTGCAAACCGGCAAGGTTACCATGTACTCGCGCCGCGAGATGCTCGACCTAGTTGTTGTTGACGGAAAAGCCCGGGGCATAATTGTACGTAACCTAATAACTGGCGAAATTGAGCGCCACGCTGCGCACGCCGTAGTTTTAGCTACCGGTGGATATGGCACAATATACTACCTCTCGACCCTAGCGGTAAACTCAAACGGGTCGGCAGCATGGAAAGCCCATAAGCGCGGAGCGCTATTTGCCAACCCCAGCTTTATACAAATTCACCCCACATCTATCCCTGTGCTTAACGATTACCAGTGTAAGCTAACGCTTATGAGCGAATCGCTTAGGAATGATGGCAGGGTTTGGGTGCCAAAAGCTAAGGGCGATAAGCGTAAGGGCAACGACATCCCCGAGGAGGAGCGCGACTACTACCTCGAACGCCGCTACCCCACCTTTGGCAACCTAGTGCCCCGCGATGTGGCCTCGCGTGCAGCCAAGGAGCGATGCGATGCAGGTTATGGGGTTGGCGAAACTGGCCAGTCGGTATTCCTCGATTTTCGCGATGCCATCCAAAAACAGGGTAAGAAAGCTATTGAGGATAAGTACGGTAACCTTTTCGAGATGTACGAAAAGATTACTGGCGAATCGCCCTACGAAAGGCCTATGCGCATTTACCCCGCCGGGCACTATACCATGGGCGGCCTTTGGGTCGATTACAACCTCATGACCACCATACCGGGCCTATTTGCCATTGGCGAGTCGAACTTTAGCGACCATGGAGCTAACCGCCTTGGCGCAAGCTCACTTATGCAGTGCGCTGGCGATGGATATTTTATACTACCCTACACCATTACCGATTATTTGGCCGACGAGATAAAAACCCCACGCATACAAACCGACCTGCCCGAATTTGAAAACGCCGAGAACGATGCCAAGGAAAGGTTAGAAAAATTGATGGCCGTAAACGGTAAGCAAACCGTAACATCTTTCCACAAAAGGCTAGGTAAAATTATGTGGGATTACTGCGGAATGTATCGCAACGAGGAGGGACTAACAAAGGCACTTGGGCTTATAGATAAGCTGGAGGAAGAGTTCTGGACCGATGTGAAAATCCCCGGCACAACCAACGACTTGAACCAAGAATTGGAAAAGGCCGGCCGCGTGGCCGATTACTTTGAGCTGTCGAGGCTACTATGCTACGATGCCCTCAACCGCAAGGAGAGCTGTGGAGCCCACTTCCGCGAAGAGAGCCAAACCGATTCGGGAGAGGCTAAACGCGACGATGCCAACTTCTCCTATGTTGCTGCATGGGAATACAAGGGTTATAAAAAACAGCCCACCATGCACAAAGAGGAGCTGAACTACGAGTTCGTTAAGGTTCAGGAACGCAGCTACAAATAATCGAACAAAAAAATCTTAACAAAACACTAGCATGAAAGTTAAGCTAAAAATATGGCGCCAGAAGGATGCCAAATCCAAAGGAAAATTCGAAACTTATCCACTCGACAACGTATCGGTTGAGATGTCGTTTCTCGAGATGCTCGACTACCTCAACAGCCAGCTGATAACCGAGGGCAAAGAGCCTGTGGCTTTTGAGCATGACTGCCGAGAGGGCATTTGTGGCAGCTGCGGCCTATATATAAACGGCAGGCCGCATGGTATACATAGCAAAACCACAAGCTGCGAGCTATACATGCGCGATTTTAAAGACGGCCAACCCATCACCATTGAGCCTTGGAGAGCAGCAGCATTTCCCGTGATAAAAGACCTGATTGTTGAGCGCAATGCTTTTGATAAGATAATGCAAGCCGGAGGATTCATATCGGTAAATGCTGGTCAGGCACAGGATGCCAACGCCATACCCGTATCAAAAGTTAGAGCCGACGAGGCCTTCGATGCAGCATCATGCATTGGATGCGGAGCATGCGTTGCCGCTTGCAAAAACTCCTCGGCCATGCTATTCATTGCGGCCAAGGTATCACAGCTTTCGCTCTACCCCCAAGGCCGAATTGAGGCCAAGGAGAGGGTTAAAAGGATGGTGGCCAAGATGGACGAGCTGGGCTTTGGCAGCTGCACCAACACCCGTGCCTGTGAGGCCGAATGCCCCAAAGGCATTTCAATATCGCATATAGCGAGGCTCAACAGGGAGTTTATTTCTGCAAAAATTAGCGATTAACGCAATAAGTCCTTCCAACAGTAAGGCTATTCATAATGAGTAGCCTTTTGTTTTTTTTGATTTTAACTCACATCATTATGTAATACCTAAAAATATTTAACTTTGCGCCAGAACAAACCCATCGATTCATGAAAAAAGTTGCCATTGCATTTTTCATCCTTCTTGTTGTTGCTGGTGCAACCTTCGTTACCCTTAGGCCTCAGCTGGCCAAAAAGGCCTACTATAGCGGATGCGAGCTTGCCGACTCCGCTCAATTCGAGCAGGCCATTGAAAAATACAGTAGAGCCATTAGGTACAAGAGCAATATTGCCAACTACTACTTTGCCCGAGGCGAAGCTTACCTGGCTCTCGACCTTGACTCCGTTGCCATTAGCGATTTCAACAAAGCCATTGAGCTCAACCCAGGAAATTTCGACTACTTTTTACAAAGAGGGATATCAAAGCGTAAGCTTAGGGCGATTGATGATGCTATGAAGGACATAAACCAAGCCATTGAGATGAACGATAGCAGCGCCGCCGCCTACTACCAACGCGGACTACTTTTTGCTGCGCAAAACAACTACGATGCCGCAATCAATGACTACAACCGTAGCATTGAGCTGGACGGTTCGAACCTTGAGGCTTTTTACAGCCGAGGCGAAACAAGAGCGAACCTCGATGACTTCATGGGGGCCATTGCCGACTACGACAAGATGATTGAAGGCGCCGATGCACCTGCCGATGCCTATAAGCAGCGTGGAATTTTTAAATTGAAAATCCAGGATTTTGAAGGTGCCGAGAGCGACCTTACCCTTGCCGCCGAGCTTGATGCAACCGACAAGGAGACGCTTTACCAACTCGGCCAGGCTAAGCATAACCTCAACAAGGTTGATGAATCCATCGACCTGTTTAACCGCGTGCTTAAACTCGACTCCAACTACGACCTAGCCTACGGGGCAAGGGGTGGCGCACATCTTAAGAAGAACAATTACCGCCAAGCTGTTTCCGATTTTACAAAGGCCGTGGATATTAACCCCAATTACAAAAGGGCTTTCTACGGCAGGGGTATAGCCAAAGCACTTCAGAAGGACTACAAGGGCTCAATTACCGATTTCACCAAGGTTATTGAACTTGATAAGGAGTTTGCCCAGGCATACTACAACAGAGCCGTATCAAAAGCCATTCTGGGGCAGCACCAGGAAGCGCTGCCCGATTACGACTACATTATTAGCCGCGACAGCAGAAATGCCGAGGCATTCTACAATAGGGGTATTTCGCGTATGAACGTTAGGGATACCGAGGGTGCCTGCAACGACTTTAGGCGTGCCGTGGAGCTAAACTACCAGCCCGCCGAGCCCATGCTAAAAATGTACTGCCGTTCGCAGCAGTAAGGTTTCTGCATAGTTTGAAAAGTTAAAGCGTGGTTTGGACCACGCTTTTTTTGTAGTTTACCACCTCGCTGGCACAGTAAAAATTAATTATGACAATTGTCCATTTACTTTTTCCTTGTCACCACGTGTGAGCAAACCCACCTAGACCGCAACCTAAGCTGAACAGGAATAGTCCGAGCGCAACGATTGTCGAGCCTGAATCATTTGCCAAAACAAAAATTGGATCCCAAAGGGGAGTTGTGGAAACCCTACCTAACGGGTAAAATAGCAGGGCTAAAGCCCATAACCTTCCAGTTTTCTTTCTCGGTCCTAAAGGACAGGGTTATTGACATATACTGCCTATTGCACATTTTCAGTCACCCTGTTTGGCTAAGGGTTGTACCTCTAAAGAATGGGGTATCCAGAAAGATAGTCAAAGGGCTCTGTGTAACACCAGCCGAAGCCTAAGTCGTGCCTGGGCTTATATTGGGATAGCTTAGCTACTCACGGGATGAATGCTTGCTAAACAATGAGTCACCTCGCTCGGCTTTGGCTGTGCCTAAGCCGTAAATATCTCTTTTGGCTCCGCCAAGCAGGAAACGCAGGCAAACCTCGCTGCCACACGATTTCATCGTGTGGTTTTGCCTACAGCAAAAAAACATTTTAGGTAAATAAGCTATTTCGTGTACTTGGCTAACACGGGTGAGGACATGCGCGCAGTAGCGGCGGATGCATTACAAAGGTTAACCTAAAACATCTACCATAACATAAGTTGCGCTACATAAATGGATAAACCCACTTTCTGTTCAACCTCAGTTGAACAGAAAGAAATAGTCCGAGTGCGTCGGTTGCTGAGCAATGCCCAAGCATGAGTTGCGCCCGGACTTTTCTCATAGTGTGACTGTTTGCTTTGCGGATTAGTTGCACCGTGAGTAAAAGAAGGATTATTCACTGCTAAATCTCAGCATTACTCATCAAAATACAACCAACTTCTCCCTCTCCCTTGCTCCTTCCTTTGTTCTTTTCGCTCCTGCTTCCTTTGAGATTTTAGCTGGCGGAAGGTCTTAATATCATCAAAAAAGACCTTGTACGAAATGGTTGGGAGAATTGGGAAAAAGCTCAACTGGTAAAGCGAGTAAGGTTCTGCGTGATTATAATCTAATTGTGGAATACGAGAATTGTGCTGTTCAGTATCGTGCGTAAACATATAGCTGTAAGGATTTTGCCTGTTGTAGGCATTGTACACGGCGAATGTCCACTGCGCCTTGTTGCCATACTTGGTTTGGGTTGTGTAGTTCAGCGCTAAATCGAGGCGATGGTAAAATCGCATACGCTCGCTATTCCTCTCGCCATAAATAAAAGCCTCGTAGTAGTAGGTATCATTGCCCAGGCGAGTTAGGCTTGGCACATAAGCCCTACCGTAAACAGGTGTAAAGGGTAAGCCCGACTGGACCACCCACAAGGCGCTGAGCGACATCTTATCACTAATTTTGCGATTAAGGGTAAGCGACAGGTTATGGGGCCGGTCATAATCGAACAAATACTGCTTACCGCTATTGATATTGGGGTACTTACGAGTTGACCGTGACCAGCTATACCCCAGGAAACCAGTCCACTTGCCCCGTGTTTTGCGCACAAATAGCTCCACGCCATAGGCTTCGCCCTCACCACCAGTCTCAACCTTGTTGCGCCAATTGCCATCGCCCATAAGCGATGTGTACCCCTCGCGATAGGTGGCTATATTGCTTAGCGTTTTGTGATATGCGCTCACCTCAATATCCCACATCCCCTTACCAAAAAAGCCACGCCATCCCCCTGAAACCTGCTGGGTTGATGCGGGGCTAATGCCATCGCCTGTCGGCACCCACACCTCGTTGCTCATGATCTCGCCCTGGGTAAATAGCAGGTGCGAGAATTGATTGGTTACCATATAGCTAGCATTAAGCGTATGGTTTTCCCCTATATTGATATTAAGGTTTGCCCTGGGCTCAACTCTAAATGTACTATATTGCTCCGATACGTAACCCGCAGCACGTGCCCCTAGGCGCAATGAAAGTATTTTGGGGAATTCTAGCTTGGCCTCGGAATATACCGATGGTTCAAGCGTATTTATGGTAGGCTGGCTCGTTGCCGCTGGATTATTTGATATGTATATATTATTGGGATTGTACCTAAGGTATGCAGTATGTACGCCAAAATCGACACCCAAATTTTCGTGTAATTCAGCTTTTAAATCCCACTTGTGGGAGATATCCTGTACTATGGATGTAAAGTTTCGCTTAAACTCAAACTTTAAATCGGGGTCGGTGTTAGAATAATTCTGGTTATTTTTCAATCTATAGCGCACATACGAAAGGCTTTGCGTTGAGTACAGGCTAGGGCTGTGCACCCGGTTCCAACGGGCCGATAGCAACCAGTTGCCCCACACGTTTGAAAGCCGTGCCCTCTCGCTACCCGAATTACTGCTGTTATAGTACCACCAGTTTATATAGTCATCGCCCTGATAAAGATTTACGCTTAGGGTGTTTTGGGTATCGGGTCGCCAAGTAAATTTCCCATTAACATCATGAAAACCGTACGACAGTATATAATCGCCCCCACCCGAAATCTTACTGGCTAATGCAAGTAATGGGTCAACCAGCGTTTTGCGACCAGCAACAATAAAGGTTGAATTTTTTATTGGGGTGGGCCCCTCCAGTACGAATGAGGCATCGGTTATGCCAATGCTGTATGCACCCTTTAGCTTGTTAACATTACCCTGGCGTTGGGCAATATCCATAATTGACGACAGCTTGCCCCCGTAGCTGGCGGGGAAACCCCCTTTGTAAACATTGATGTTGTTTATAATGTCAGGGTTAAAAACCGAGGTAAATCCGCCCAGATGGTTTACGTAGATAAGCGCAATATTATCAAAAAGATATAAGTTCTCGCCCGGATTGCCACCACGCACCAGAATGGTGCTTGAGCCCTCGTTCTGCGACTGTATGCCGGGGAGTAGCTGAATGGCCTTCATCACATCGGGTTTTGCCCCCAGCGAGGGCAGCTGCTGCAGCTCCAGGTTGCTAAGCGATGCCACGCTGTGCGTGTGTCGCTTGGTATGGGTTACCACCACTTCGTCGATACTGTTATCGGGACTTAGCAATATTACAAACAGCGAATCGGTTATTGATTTTACGCTGATTATATGCGGCTTATACCCCACAAACGATACCGCTAGCCTGCTATTGGCCTGCACATTGATGCTGAAATAGCCAGTGTTATCAGTGGGTACTACCCTCATACGGGTGCTATCAACTATATGTGCCCCCACCAGCACCTCGCGGGTGAGGCTATCGCGCACAAATCCGGCGATACGCTGCTGAGCAACCACAGAAAAGTTTACGCTACAAAGCAATGCTGATGCTATAATGAATTTAAAAATCTTCACAATGCTTAGCTATTAGGGTCAATAATTTCCGATTTTACCGATGAGTACCCAGTGAGTATCCCGTAGCCATGCTGCACGTTGCTATAGAGATTATAAGTGCCCGTTACTCCAACCGATAGTAGTGGCTCGCTGGTAGCCAACTCGTACAGGTACTGCTGTTTTATAAACTTGTAGTAGCTATGGCAAATGGTACGCAGCTCAACCTGTACTGGGAAAAGATTGGTTACCCAACCAGCATTATTATGATTTGAGGCACTACCCGTTGTATAATTAATGGTCATGGTGTAGGTGCTACCCTCAATTAGCTCGTTGCTAAACACGGTCATGGGCAAGCCCTCGTTGAGCAGAACAGGGTCAACAATGTAGAATGGATCAGCAATACCTTTATAATCTTCGCCCTCAAAAAGCCTAATAACCACCTCGTAGTAAACTGGTGTATCGGGTAAATTATCGAAAGTTACCTTAACGGCTGGATAGGTTAACCCCTCCTCATCGACTCCAGCCATATTAATATGTTCAAATTTTACTATGTTCTGATGCTTGGGAATACGGGTAGAGCATGTGGCTGTTGGGTAACCAGGTATTGTTACCTCGCAGCGGTACTCCCTGCCCTCCTGCGCAATTAGCTGCGACTGGTACAGCCCATCGCCAATGTATTCAAGCGTTTCGGCGTACTCGTTGTTAACGTATAGTAGCACCTCGGCATTATCTACAGCGGGGGTGGGCTTGGCAGTAAATTTTACAGCAGTTGAAACCATTATGGAAACGAGGCTTCCACTCTTAATAATCCCATTAACAACAGGTTTTTTCTCAAATTCAGGTGGGTTCCAGTCGAGCTTTTTGTAGCAACTACTGAAAAGAAACACACAAACCAAAGAAAACCCTACAACACCTCGTATTCCCTTGTTATCAAAACTTATAAGCATACGTTATATTTTAAAACTTAAATGATAAACCGTACCTGAGATTTGTATAGCTCCCATATCCAAACTCACCATAAACACCAAAATGACGAGTAAAGTAATATGCCGCACCTGCGTAAACCCCATAATCGGAAAAGTACTTATGAGGCAGGGGTGAAAAGTTTTTTCTTTCGGGATTAATACCCCCTAGTTTTCCCGACACATAGAGGTCTAACCGAAGTTTTCTCTCCTTAACAACTAGTGGCAAAATATGAAAATTAGCATTCAGCCCATAGTTAGTGGCTGCGTAACCTGATATTGTCGCACCTGTGGTTGTCCCAATAATTTCTCTTTTTATATCTTGATAGAAACCAAACCCTGCGTAAACACCAACCTCAATAAAATTGACTATTTTGCAGTTAACCTCAACCCTAAAATTTGGGAGGTTACTATTTGTGTCCTCTGGGTTACTAAGGGAAAAACCCAACTTAGCGTTAATCCTTTTTGGCACGGTATAAACCTGAGCGAAGGTGTTAATTGATATTAGCAACGAGGCTAAAAGCAAAAGTCTTTTCATTTGTTTGTTTTAATTTTTAAAGTTAAAATAGTATTATATGATTATCCGTTAACTTACCTAAAGTTAAAATATAAGAATACGTCATTGCGAGCCTGCCTTTGCCCTGCCTTTGCCCTGCCTTTGCCGGCAGGCAGGCGGCAGGCAGGCGGTATTCTGGGAGTGTTTTTACGATATGGCAACTTATTGTTTTTCAGAGCATAAAGATTACTTCAACTCTCAATGAACGAGAGTTTCGTAATGACGATTGAACGGTTTGGTATGGATGCGGATAAACATATAGTATTATTCGCAAACAGGAGTGAACCATCTTTCAGACAGTCCACTCTTGTTTGTTGGACAATGATATCATAGATGAATCATTGTTTCATAAATTGTAAATTAAACTGACTTAATTCATACATAGAATAAATATAGTAGCATTTACTAGAACTTTCAAGGTGTAAATAGTTTTAGAAGAATTCCTTAGTTATATTTCAGAGTCTTAATATCATCATCATCAATATAGCGAGATGTGACTTTGAAGTAGTATTTATCAAACCAGGCCGTTCCTCCATGAGTAACATCTGCACTACGCTGTACTTGAACAAAGCGAGTCAAATGGTTATTCCATACAAAACTCTCCGTAGCAGAAACATCACCCCAGAAGGAATACGTCCAATCAAGTTCTCCGGTAATGTGTCTTTCACACCAAATCCATACTCCAAGATTTCTTTTGTATGGCCTTATCTCTGCAAAAACACTACGCTCATCATGAGCTGGATAGTTTCCAGTACGTTCTTCATAGAGCTTAATTCTTACCCTATTGCGCCCCGTAGTTGATCGGGCAGTACCTCCATTCCAAGTACCAATAATAATAGTTTCCTTCATATTGATATCTTTTTTATCTGATTCGATAAATCCTATTTCAGAATTTTTTGTGCTGGTAAATGCATCCTCATTTATGCTTTTTAATAAATGTCCATTTTTTGATTCGACATATGCAACACCATTAATGAATACTTTGAAAATAGTACCAGAAATTTGATACATCCTGTCAGTATTCATTAAATACCGTGCTGGACAATTGTAATATTTTACATCTAAAGTATATTCACCCAACTCTTCATATAGTTCAACATACTGAGAGTTATTATCTACAAAGTATTTAATCGCATCCATATTCTCAAAACTCTCAAAATCTTGACTAAAATATACTTCTTCACATTTACTTCCATAAGAAATAAACCCCTGTGCTTCCTCCCAAGCGCTTAGTTCATCTGGGTTAAATGAAATTGTCTTATCAATGGCAGTCCTAAACTCCTCATAATCCTTAAAACCAACATCTCTTTTTCAGCCATTTGAGCATCGGGGATCAATCCCTCATCCTTGCTACATCCGCTATTAAATACTGTTAAAACCGTTGTTACTAGCGCAATTATAGCTACACTTGCAAAACTTTTAATTCTGTTCATCGTAATAAGTTTTAATTCGACTTTAATTAGTTGGGTTGGCCTCACCTCCCAGAGTGATTTAGTAGTTGTTCTATGGGGGTGGGGCATTTTTTTGCCAGCTTTTGGGCTACGGCTGACCTCCCTCCTTATTTTGCTTTAGGGCTAAGGCAATCCCCTGCACCAAGTATTTTACCTTATAATTTCGGGGCGGTATCAACCCCGCCATATGGCTTATTGCCTTGCAATGGCATATGGGTAATGGATTTAATAAATGCTTTTGATTGTTTTAGATATTATTATGTGATTTGCAATGTATTTCTGTAATCAAAATTAGCACTTAATATCGATACTACCCCCCCCAAATTTATGTGTTATAAAACACACTTAATGCTATGGAGTGAATGCATATGCAACAGAAAGGCAACTCACGAAAGCAAAGTATTACAGCTGAGGGTTTGCTGCGGAGTTATATGCTTGGTAGTCCGGTGCGACGGTTGCTGAGCACTTTGGCATGTGTTACACTGAGCTAGCCGAAGTGCTCTGTGTTACACCTGCCGAAGCAAGAGTTGCGCACGGACTTAAATATTGGGATAGCATTTACAACCCCCGGTTACGAATATTCCAGTTAAGTATTACCAGCGATAGTCCCACCAAAATCATTCCCAAAACGGCAATTAGCGTAGGATGCTCGTTGGGTAGCAGCAGCCAGCTAAGCACAGCGCCAAGCACAGGAATAATAAATTTCCACATGTTAAGGGTTGAGAGCTTTACGCCTGGACGTTTTAGTAATGTGTACCAAATGGATATGGCTGCTGCCGAAAGGAAGCTAAGCCAACCCAGCGATAGCCAGTACTCCAGCGGGAATGGGCCCGACTGATAACCCTCGGTTACCAACCCCAAGCCTAAAAGTAAGGCACCACCAAATATCATAGAGAATGAGCTGAGCACCAGCGGCGGAATACGACGCTTATCGGTGGCAACCAGCATATTGCCTAAGCCTGCCAGCAGGTTATTGGCTATCAGAATGAGAATGCCCACGCTCGCCATGGTACCAACAGCACCCATCTGCTTGCGCCCAAGGCTAATAATTACAATGCCTAGCAACCCCACCAGAATACTTGCCACCTTGCGGCGGTTAAGGGTATCGCCGGGCATAAAGAAATGCGCAACAATGGCTATAAATAAAGGGCCAGAGCCAATAATCATAGCACCTAGCGCACCAGGAACCATATCTACCCCCCTGTAAAAAAGTGCATACTGCAGAAAGGTTTGCACAAAACCCACCAGCAGTATTTTGGAGATATTTTGCTTGGCAGCAGCTAACTTGGTTCGTAAATCGGGGATAAAGGGGATAATCAGCAGTCCCGATAAAAAGAACCGAATACCCGCAAACTGAAAGGGTGAGGTATATTGCAGGCCAATTTTAATGCCCGCAAAGGCAGTTGACCAAAGTATACAGGCCACAATGGCAAGGAAACTGGTAGAGTTGAGAAATGGTTTTAACTTCAAGGCTGTGGTTGTATTTAATTTGGATGAAATTAGCTATCAGAATATGGATAAATCATACTTTAGAATAATTGCTTCAGCCCACAAATTACGTGGGGTTACCAATGACAGAATTCCTGTTCGTCATTGCGAATCTTGTACTTTGAGATGAAGCAATCTATTAGTTGATAAGAGATTGCTTCGGAAAAAACCCTCGCAATGACGACCGTTAATTAAGTTTCTGTCATCAATACCATTATGCCCAAAAATTTTGGGTGAGTTCTCGCAATGACGCACAAGGCTTAAATTCACACTACTACGCCCATGGTGATGGGTTAATGCTTTGATCCTGAACAAAGCCAGCATATTTCTCGGCAACCTGCGACAGCAAATGGTTAAGCTCGTTGGGGCAATCGGTGGTTACCAGCTTTAGGCGTAGCTCCTTGAAATTTGGTAGCCCCTTGAAGTAGCTGGTCAGATGTCGGCGCAGCTCAAGGATTCCACGGCGCTCGCCCTTAACCTCCATAGATTTTGCCAAGTGCTCCTTAGCAATAGCCACCTTCTCCTCAACGGTAATGGGTTTCATGAGCTCGCCCGTTTGCATATAGTGCTTAATCTCCTTAAAAATCCATGGGCGGCCATAGGTTGCACGGCCAATCATAATGGCATCTACGCCGTAGCGATTGAAGTACTCAACCGCCTTCTCAGGGCTATCAATATCGCCATTGCCAATTATTGGGATTTGCATCCTTGGATTGGCCTTTACCTCGCCAATAAGTGCCCAGTCGGCATCGCCTTTGTAAAGCTGCGCACGTGTACGCCCATGGATGGTAAGCGCCTTTATGCCCACATCCTGCAGGCGTTCGGCAATCTCAACGATTTGCTTGGTGCTATCGTCCCAACCAAGGCGAGTTTTTACTGTTACGGGTAGGTGCGTTGCATTAACAATTTGGCGGGTCATCTCCACCATCTTGGGGATATCCTTCATCATACCCGAACCAGCGCCACGGTTGGCAATCTTTTTTACTGGACAACCAAAGTTGATATCGATAACCTCGGGGTTTGCCTCGGTTGCCATTCGGCACGCCTCCACCATGCTCTCGATAATATGACCGTACAGCTGAATGCCAATTGGTCGCTCGGCATCAACAATATTGAGTTTCTTTTGGCAACTCTCGGCATCGCGTATTAGGCCATCGGAATTAATAAACTCGGTGTACATCATATCGGCCCCAAAGCGCTTGCACAGGTAGCGAAACGAGGGGTCGGTAACATCCTCCATGGGGGCGAGCAGAAGCGGTTTATCGCCTAAATCTAAATTGTGTATTCTCACTGTAAATCAAAAATAAATGGGTTACAAAAATAGGGAGAGTTTATTTAAATCGCCCTTTAAAAATGCAAAAGTGTTTGAGCTCACCAAAGATTTGCCAATCAACAGCTAGTTTTGAGCTACCCAACTGATTATAGTAAAAATCATTAATGACGGACAAAAACTTTAAAGATATTATTAGACTGCCTTCGGCGAGCTAACGGTTCTTTGTTTCACTTCGTTTCGTTCTGAATGACAGGCATATGCTTTTAAGTGGATATTGAGGGGAAAGCAAGCAGACAACACCTACCTTGGGTTTAAACTATCGGCTGGTTTGGGCAAACGATTATTGGTTGATTTTGGGGCAGACCGATTCCAAAACACATCGATTAACCTCATGAGAAATGCTCAGTACTTGCTAAAACCAAGCGTTGATCTTTCGGCGGCTGGATATTTGGCCAATCAAATAGTTGATAATAGCTACAAAGATTTCTTCGTAGGCCAATCGAGTGGTTTCACACCTTACATCCCCTACCAATTTGCTCCTAAGTAAGTTACCAAACACTACCGCTGGGGCCTAAGGGGCGGATTATTCTTCGGATATACTTTGAATAGGATAGACTTAAAGCTTCGCTGAATGCAGGTTTAGGTAAAAATATTCCTTTCAGCATTTTGGTTGGACAAAAAAACGGGGCTCAAACATCCGTCGCGAGTTAGAATTCACAACCCACCACAACCAATTTCTGTTTGCTATACCTGAAATCATCCTGAGATTTGATATCTTTGAATTCGAAAAAAGCACCTTTGGGATAGAGGGAATCAGCAACATGATGATAAGCCGCAAGACGTTTAGCTACGACGTTACTAAAAGGGTTTGGACAAACGAAAGCATTACAACACAGAGCGTTGAAATCCCTTTGCGAAAGATAACTACCTAAAAGTTGATTTTTCGATTTACTGGAAATCTTAACATATCGACCATGAGCCATTTTTTTCAAAAAGAGCTATCACCCGCTAAGGGCATCCTTGTAAGCATGCTACTTGCTTTGGCAGGTTTTTTTGTTTTCCTCTCGCTTGGAACGCTTATTAATGCCATCGTCTTTGGCAGCATTTCCTCGGGAGCAATAAGTGTCCCCGACCCATCAACCCCCGAGGGCTTAATGGCCTTACGGGTGCTTCAAACGTTCCAAACCGTTGGCCTATTCATGTTTCCCGCTTTGGCCATTGCATTCTTCAGCTCCGGCTCACCGTTAAAATACCTTGGCATTAAGCACATCAGCAAACCCTTTATAATTTACTCCATTGTACTGATGATAATTTTTATCCCTGGGGTTAATCTAATTGCCTCGCTTAATGCGCAAATACCCCTTCCAGGGTGGATGCTAGAAATGGAACGGACGGCAGCTCAGCTTACCAAAAAAATTCTTGTAACCGACAGCCTGGGGATAATGGCTATAAACTTTTTTGTAGTGGCAATTATGCCGGCACTGGCCGAGGAACTGTTTTTTAGAGGCCTAATCCAAAAGTATTTAATCCGATGGACAGGTAAAACCTTTTGGGGTATTCTAATTGCCGCAACCATCTTTAGCGCGATACATATGCAGTTTCAGGGGTTTATTCCACGACTACTTCTGGGGATGCTATTTGGCTACCTGTACTTTTGGAGTGGCTCCCTATGGGCACCTATTGCTGCGCACCTAGCCAATAATGGGCTAGCCGTTATAGTTTACTTTTTAATAGGCAAGGGAGCAGTACCGTCCGAACTCGAAACATTTGGCAATGTTACAGATATGTGGCAGGCCGGGATTTTCAGCCTTGCCATAACGGGTTTACTACTATGGGTTGTGTGGCGCGAACGGGTTAAGCATCCAGATCAATCAGGCTACGCTCCAACATCTGAAGCCCCTTAAGCTCGTTTTTGCGGTATACGTACACCAGGCCATACTCCTGTGCTTTCTCCCTGCGCTCATGGTCGGGTAAATCCTTAAAGGTTTCTTCAACCTCATTCCATACTTCTAGGATAATGGCATCGGCCTTTTTGCGAAGTTCCTCAAGTTCGACTTGGCTTCGCTGTGTGTTTTGTTGAAGAATACGCTGATGGCTATATGCCTCGGCAAAATTCTCGTAGCGAACTTTTACTACTGCAATTGTTGGATTGGTTATGGGCTGTTGGCCGCGAGATGTTCGACTGGTCTCGCCCTGAATTATCTTCTTACCCCACTCTAACAAATCTTTATCGGCTGTTAGGTTTGGGAGCTTTCGCTCATCAATATCCATTCCGTATAACGTTCGCACCTCCTCCGAGAGCTCTCCACGCGAAATGGCCAAGTTGAGTACCTGGATAAAGTGCGAGAGGTACAACCGTGCCTTTTTGGCTACAGCCTGGTACTCTTTGCTTCGCTCGGTTTGCTTGCTGTAGGCTGCTTTGTAAGTAGCAATGGCCTTCTCATAGCTATTGATAAAAAGGTCGGCCTTGGTGAATGCGCTTTGGCTAAACGCCAGCCTAAATGGAGGTAATTCGCGGCCTTTTTTCACAGCCGCTTTTAATGCTCTTAGGCGAGCAGTATCGGTATTTGGTAAACGACGGTAAGGCATAGCTGATTTCTGGTTTAGGGGGTTTGTTGTTAGTAAAGTGTTGATAAAGTGCGAATGTATGTATTTTTAAACACAAAACAATGGTATTCGCAAATAATTTTAATTTTTTTTTATCCTCATTACCAAACGCTTGCGCTGCGAAGTGAATGGGTATTGACGTACATCACGCTATTCGCAAGGTTGACAACCTGACAATAATCCCGTGCCGATGAAAAATAATTCTGTATTTTTGTTAACCAGTATTTTAAAAAATCACAAAAATCTATAAAAATATGTACGGCAAAATTAAAGAGAACCTTCAGCAGCAGCTACAGGGCATTAAGGATGACGGATTGTACAAGAACGAACGGGTAATTACAACACCCCAGGGTGTTGAGATTGAGACCAATGGCCAGCAGGTGCTTAACTTCTGCGCCAACAACTACCTTGGGCTCTCAAACCATCCTCGCCTAGTGCAGGCCGCTAAGAATGCCATGGACACCCACGGCTTTGGGGTCTCATCGGTAAGGTTTATTTGCGGAACGCAGGATATCCACAAGGAGCTCGAGAAACGTATCTCGGAATACTTTGGCACCGAGGACACCATTCTTTACATCGCCGCATTCGATGCCAACGGGGGCGTGTTTGAACCTATCTTCACCGAGGACGATGCCATTATCTCCGACGCGCTAAACCATGCATCCATTATCGATGGGGTAAGGCTTTGCAAGGCGCAGCGATACCGTTACAAGAACGCCGACATGGCCGACCTTGAGGAGCAGCTTAAGCTGGCTCAAGCGCAACGATTCCGCATTATTGTTACCGATGGTGTGTTCTCGATGGACGGCAACGTAGCCCCTATGGATAAGATTGTAGAGCTGGCCGAAAAGTACGACGCCCTGGTGATGATTGACGAGAGCCACTCGGCAGGAGTTGTGGGGGCAACAGGTCGTGGGGTAACAGAGCAGTTCAACATCAGGGGTAAGGCCGATATTATCACTGGAACGCTAGGCAAAGCCTTTGGTGGAGGTTGTGGTGGATTTACCACAGGACGCCAAGAGATAATCGATATGCTTCGCCAACGCTCGCGCCCTTACCTTTTCTCCAACTCTATGCCACCAGCCGTGGTGGGAGCTGGCATTGAAACTTTCAAGATGTTGGAGAGCAGCAATGAGCTGCATGACAAGCTGATGGAAAATACCCAGTATTTTGTTAAGCGGATGCAGGAGGCTGGATTCGACATTAAGCCCACCCAGAGTGCTATCGTTGCAGTTATGCTTTACGATGCCAAGCTATCGCAAGCTATGGCTGCCGAGCTGCTTAGCGAGGGTATATACGTTATTGGATTCTACTTCCCCGTTGTCCCTAAGGAACAGGCACGAATAAGGGTACAAGTTTCAGCAGCCCACAGCAAGGATCATCTGGACAAGTGCATTGAGGCCTTTACCAAGGTTGGAAAAAAACTAGGGGTGATTTAATCTTTAAACATCAACCGCAATAAAACGAGAGCCTATGCGCTCTCGTTTTTTATGGGTTCAAAAAGTTGGGCAAGGCTCTCGCCCGTGAGTTTTAATGGCGATACCAGATCGGAAACACCAGCCTTGCGCAAAGCCTGGGCCTCATCATCGAAATAGCAATAGGTGTCAATCCTATTTGTGAACCCTATCTTCCGCAACTTCTCAATGATTTTAAGTTTCTCGTCGGTAACAGGGAGGCAAATACTTATACCCTCTAGCGAATCGAGGTTGCATTTACTCCAAAACGATTTATCGATAGCATTACCATAAATTACCCTACGCCCTTGCTTGCGATGGTCGGCCACCACGTTAGGGTCTGCATCAACACCAATCACCCTTTTTTGGCTTTGTCTCAAAAAATCATAGGTTGAAGTACCACAAGTACCCATACCAACCACCAAATACTTACTATTACCTATACATGGTGGTAAATGATCGGGTAAAGCTGTTTCTGATTTATCCCTGTCGAGAAAACTAAAGAATTTATCGTAAATATCTGACATTCTGCGGTATACTGTACCAATAATTACAAAAGAAACTGCCACTAATAGGGCCACCATGGCCAACACCTCTTCGCCCAAAATACCTGCCGATACTGCACCAGCACCAGCAATAAGACCAAACTCGCTGAAATTTAGCAACACGGAACTACTCCAAAAAGAGGTCCGGTTTCGCAAACCAAACATCTTTAATACAGAGAAATAGATTAGGCCTTTAAGTGGCAACAACAATACTAGTAGCCCAACAAGCAAAATCGACTTGCCATTGGGTAAACCCAACAGGCCAATCTGCACAAAGAAAGCCACCAGAAATATCTCCTTTAGCCCCCAAAGAACCTTTCCAATCTCGTCGGATTTTTTTTGTTCGGCAATAAGCACACCCATTACCAAGGCACCCAGCTTGCCGCTTAGGCCCACCTCGCTGAACAACCACGATCCCGAAAGGGCCAACAGCACACCAAGAACCAACATCAACTCGCCGTGACCTGTACGATTAAGCAAACGGCTTAACACGGGCACCAACAAGGGTAATGCTAAAATGCTAAGAGCCCAAATGCTCGGACTCTCAAATCCGCTGAACCCAAGTATGGCAACCGCAACAATATCCTGAATAATTAGTATGCCAATGGCCACCCTTCCGTAGTATGCCCCAAGGTCATCGTTATCGTCGAGGGCCTTGGCGGCAAACACTGTGCTTGAAAAGCTAAGCATTACCCCAAAGTACAACGACCCAAGCCATCCGTAGCCAAAGGCAAGGCCAATAGCTGAAAAAAGAATAGTACTTAGCAACGTGTAGGTAAATCCACCACCAATGATCTCCTTGGAGACAATATTCTTAAATCGAATTTTTAAGCCAACGGAAAACAGCAGCATGGTAACACCCAGATCGGCTATGGCCTCCAGGTTAGATGTGGTTTCGAGCCCAAATGCTGCCAGCACAAAACCAGCTAAAAGATAGCCCACCAAAGGTGGTAACTTGATGTGCTGTGCCAACAATCCAAAAAGGTATGCTGCTAGTATGTAAAGTATTTCCATATTGAGTTTACTAAGATACAAAAATTCAAAAAAGCTACGGTTTCAATGACTCCAACTCTCGCCTCGGAAGACCTTATATCATAACTATGCTAAATGGTTTTTAAAACATCAGCAATACGACTAGACGCATCACCCATTCCATATAGGTTAACCGAAAAATTTTGGGATTTGTTCATGATCTGGTTATAGCTTGTTAGGATTTGGCTAGGGTTAGCACCCGCTAGGATATTAAAGCCACCCTCAACCAGCTCTGTCCACTCGGTTTCGGCCCTGAGGGTAACGCAACCCTTTTTAAAAAAGAAAGCCTCCTTCTGAAGCCCACCGCTATCGGTTATCACCAGCGCACAATGCTTTAGCAGCTCTATCATATCAAAATATCCAACTGGCGGAACTGTTGTAAAGTTGACCTTTAGCCCACTTCCTTCAATAATTTTCTTAGCTCGGGGGTGCAAAGGAACAACCACCTGCCTTTCATTATGAATCGTGTTTAGTGCATCGATAATTCCCTTTAGGTTCTCGGGGCTGTCAGTATTCTCCTGACGATGCATTGTGGCAAGCACAAAGTTGGGGTCAAGGTTTAGCGCTCGAACAATTTTTGATTTTTGGGCTGATCGTTCGCCGTAGTACAGCGCAGCATCGAGCATCACATCGCCCACAATGTGAATATTGCAGCCAAAATTATCAAAGCCCTCGGCTTTCAAATTGTTAACAGCCACTTGGGTAGGACAAAATAGATAGGTCGAAATTCTATCGGTGAGTATGCGGTTGGTTTCCTCGGGCATAGCCATATTGAACGAACGCAGCCCGGCCTCGACGTGTGCCACAGGAATGCCCAACTTTTGAGCAGCCAATGCTCCAGCCAGTGTGGAGTTAGTGTCGCCATAAACCAGCACTACCTTAGGTTTTTCAGTTACTAAAACCTTCTCGATAGCCTCAAGCATACGTCCGGTCATTGCGCCATGCGATAGGCTGTGAATCTCGAGATTATAATCGGGTTTGGGGATCTCCATATCGTCAAAAAACACCTGCGACATGTTGTAATCGAAGTGCTGCCCAGTGTGGACAATTACCTCTTTAAGCCCAGCGCTTCGGAGCGCACGGCTAACCGTTCCGGCCTTAACAAACTGGGGTCGAGCTCCAACAATTGTGATTATGCTCATTATCTGAAGATTTTTTGATCTTTCGAGTTAGCGTAAGCCAAAATTAGGAAAGGTTATCGAGGATTTCAACTAATCGTCCCGCTAGATTTTGGCGGCTGTAGGTAGTGGCATCGATACTCTGAAGAGAGGGAAATCCCTGCTCATACTCACCCCAAAGCCATGTAAGTTTGGTCAATATATCAGTGTAATTTGAAAAATTGGCGATTACACCAGCCCTTGTTTCCTTTAGCAAATTATCCACATCGCCACCCAAGGGGCCAATGGCGAGTATGGGCCGCTTGGCCGCAAGGTATTCGAAGACCTTTCCCGTGAGGATCCCCTTGGCATTGGGCGTATTGTTTACCAGCAATAGCAACACCTGCGAGCGCTGCATAAGCTGAACGCTTGTGGCATGATCAACGTATCCAAAAAAAGTGCAGTAATCAGTCAACCCGTACTTTTCAAGCTGATCGCGAACCGATTTATCTACTGTACCCACCAGCTGTATTCTGAGCTTACTGGCAAAAGCCTCATTGCTACTAATCAGACTGCCCATGGCTTGCCAAAAAAATTCGCAATTCCTATTGGGAGGGATAGTACCCACATGGGTAAAGGTAAAGTACTGGTCAGGCTCTGCGGATTGCTCAGGAAAATCTGCCTCATCAAACCCATTGGTTATAACGCGTACCTTTCGGCCACTCGTCTGCTCAAACTCCTCCTGCATTTGTGAGCCAACCACCACAACCTCATCGGCGTTTATCAGCACATCTTGCTCAAACTTTCGATGTTTTTTTAGCGCGCGAGCAGTTAAGGGTAAATCGCTAAAATAGTCGATATTGGTCCATGGATCGCGGAAATCGGCTATCCATTTTATGCCAAGCTTTTGCTTTAGCCCAAGTGCAATAAGGTGCATACTATGCGGAGGGCCTGTTGACACCACTGCATCTACAGGATGCTGTTTTAGGTATTTGGTCAAAAACCGAATCGATGGCTTTACCCAAAACATTCGAGCATCGGGAATAAATAGGTTTGCCCGCACCCAAAGGGCAAGTCGTCCGAATATACCTTTTACGCTACCCTCATCGGATGTGAAACCAACCCCCATTTTACCCTTTTGGCGAGTAAACAACCGGAATAACCTGTATGGCTCAAATATACTTCGCTTTAACACCTCTACCCCATGGGGAATATCGGCGCTCAAGGTCTCATCAACCATCGCCACCTCTGGATTTTGGGGCGTGTAAATAACAGGTTCCCAACCAAACTCGCGCAAATACTTTGCGAACTTTAGCCAACGCTGCACCCCACTCCCACCTGCGGGTGGCCAGTAGTAGGTTAGTATTAGTAGGCGTTTGGGCATAGGGGGTGATTGGTTGGGTGATTGGGTGATTGGGTGATTGGGTGATTGGGTGATTGGGTGATTGGGTGAGGGTTTAGCCTACCTCCATTTCATTTCTGTAGGTAAAGGTTTAGGGTTTTCCTTAGACCTTAAACATTAAGCCTTAAACATTGAACCATAAACCTTGAACATTAAACATTAAACATTAAACGCTATATTTTTCTTAAAAGATTCTTCATGCTCACCTTTTCCTCCATAATCTCGCGGAGGCGTGAGGCGTCTACCCGCTCCTGCTCCATGGTATCGCGGTGGCGAATGGTAACGGTATTATCCTCGAGCGACTGATGATCGATGGTGATGCAAAAAGGTGTTCCAATGGCATCGTGGCGACGGTAACGCTTACCAATGCTATCCTTCTCCTCGTACTGGCACTTAAAATCGATCTTAAGGTCGTCCATAATCTGACGAGCCTTGTCGGGCAGGCCATCCTTTTTGGTAAGCGGGAACACGGCCAGCTTAACGGGAGCCAAGGCTGGTGGTATGCGCAGCACAACGCGCTCATCGGTACTTCCATCCTCTTTGGTTATTTTCTCCTCGGTGTATGCCGATGAGAGCAGTAGTAGGAACGTGCGGTCCAAGCCAATGGATGTTTCCACTACGTAAGGCACGTAATTCTCGTTTGTTTCGGGATCGAAGTACTGCAACTTTTTGCCCGAGTGCTGCTGATGCTGTCCCAGATCAAAATCGGTACGCGAGTGAATGCCCTCAACCTCCTTAAAGCCGAATGGGAATTGGAATTCGATATCGAAGGCAGCATTGGCGTAGTGCGCCAGCTTGTCGTGCTCGTGGAAACGGTACTTTTCTTCGCCCAGCCCCATGGCCTTGTGCCAGCTCATACGCTTCTCTTTCCAGAACTCGAACCACTTCATCTCCTCACCGGGGCGTACAAAGAATTGCATCTCCATTTGCTCAAACTCGCGCATACGGAAAATGAACTGGCGAGCCACAATCTCGTTACGGAAAGCCTTACCAATTTGGGCAATACCAAAGGGCAACTTCATGCGTCCTGTCTTTTGCACGTTTAGGTAGTTTACAAAGATACCCTGCGCAGTTTCGGGACGAAGGTATATGGTGTTGGCATCGTCGCTAACGGAGCCCATCTTAGTGTCGAACATGAGGTTAAACTGGCGCACATCGGTCCAGTTACGCGAGCCCGAAATGGGGCAAACAATCTCGCAATCCTCAATAATCTTCTTAACCTCGGGCAAATCACTATCATCCAAAGCCTTAACCATTCTGGTGCGAACAGCATCAATCTTGGTCTGAATTTCTAACACCCTGCCGTTGGTTTTTACAAACATAGCCTCGTCGAAGCTATCGCCGAAACGCTTTTGCGCCTTGGTAACCTCCTTGGCAATCTTCTCCTCTTGCTTGGCCATCCAATCCTCGATAAGCACATCGGCACGGTAACGTTTCTTGCTATCCTTATTGTCGATAAGCGGATCGTTAAATGCGCCCACATGTCCCGATGCAACCCAAACGTCTGGATGCATAAAGATGGCAGAGTCAAGACCCACGATATTCTCATTTAAACGGGTCATAGCATCCCACCAGTACTGGCGGATATTATTCTTAAGCTCAACACCGTTCTGTCCGTAGTCGTAAACTGCACTGAGGCCATCGTAAATCTCGCTGCTCTGGAAAACAAATCCGTACTCCTTGCAGTGCGCAATTAGCTTCTTAAATAGTTCTTCTTGGGTCATGTGTTATGATTTTATTTTGATTATTCTCTTGGTTCTAATTACCATTAGTTGAAATATGCTGTTACAATTTAATGATTTGGCTAGAAGACGGAAGTCCGAAGTCCGAAGTCCGTAGCCGGAAGACCGAATGTTACTTAGCTCAGCCTTCTAATCAATTAATCTCAAGCCAAACAAATATTCCACAAAGATTACCGTAATAATATTTTCTTTAGGCCTTTGATTTTGAAAAACATCTGCAAAAATAGTGGAATTAAACAAATTAAGACAAACATTTGGGTGGTTATGCAAAAAAGAGTTTGGGAAAGTGTTTTACAAAGCATACGCATTGATAGCAAACTTACGCTTGAACTAACATACAAGTACGAAACAAAAAAGCACCCCAAACGAGGTGCTTTCTGTGTATAATTTATGAATGATATTTTACCTGAGCGATAGATTGATATGATTAACCAGCTTGGTGAGGAAGTTCACATAGCTACCATACTCGTTGTCGTACCAGCCAAACACCTTTAGGTGTGTTACGGGGATACTTATCTCGCTGCTGGCCTGCACGCCATACTTGGCAAGCGACTCAACAGGAAGCCTAATAAAACCCGTGCGGGTATGCGTCTCGTGCCCCTCTATAACCGTGGCAGCTCGGTAACCAACCAAGTCGGACGACACGTTCTGTTTCTCCGAGAACACTACCATATCGCGCTGTGCACCGCTGGCTGCATCCTTGTATATATTGTTAATCACCTCCCTGTTTATGGTGGCATTTCCCTTATCATCAACCTCACTGTAAAAAGTGAGATTTAGGGTGATAAGCGAAACGGTTGTAGTGGGAATACGAACCGAATCGGCCATAAAGCCTATCTCTTGAATTTGAGGCAGAATGGAATCGAGTGCTTTGGCTGCCCCCGTTGTTGACAGGATAATATTATTGAAAACCGAGCGGGTTTTGCGCAAATCGCTTGCCCCCATACTTGGGATGGTATCGAGCACCGACTGGGTATTGGTGGCAGCATGTACTGTTGACATGGAAGCCGTAAGGATATTGGAGGTGGCAGGATTCTCGAGCAGTGGCTTAATCATATGCGCCAAACCAGTGGTGGTGCAGCTGGCTGCCGAAACCACGTGATGTTTTAGGGGGTCAAAATCCATATGGTTAATGCCGTACACCATCATGACGCTATCGTTGGGCATCTTTTTAGCAGAATCTTTGATTTTGAATGGAGCCGAGGCTACCACTTTTTTTGCTCCCCCCGCCAGGTGCCCCCTAAGGCTACCCTTTGCCGACTCGACATCGGCGGTGGGGTCGAGGAACTGCCCTGTACAATCAACCACAATTTGCACTCCCTCTTTTGCCCATGGAATATTCTTGGGATTTCGTTCCTTGGTAAGCACCTTAACGTACATCCCATCGATATCGAAAACAAAGTTAGTGGGATCCACCACCTTACACTCCACCTTTTTGCCAGAGTGGCCATACACAAAGTGATCGAGCCTTCCGTAGGTTGAGTCCGATTCCAATGCGCCAATAACATCCTCGGGCCTTTTGCCCACCTCGCGGCCAAGGTTTACGACCACTCCATCGAAGTTTCGGTTTACTAGCTGGTTCCAAAGCATTAGCTTACCAATGCGCCCCAAGCTGTTGATTCCAAGGTAATTTTTCCCTTTTACAACTGGCTCCATTATTTTAGCTGTTTTTGAAGTTATCTACTAGGTTATATTGATATCAAATATCTGCCAATAATTTAACAGAAGCAAACAACCTGTGGTGTTAGGAAACATCTTAACCGCGAGCTATGCCATTTGCTTAGCCATAATCAGCACTAGGTCGACCAGCCTGTTGGAGTAGCCAATCTCATTATCGTACCACAATATAATCTGCGCTGTATTATCGTTAACCACCTTTGTGGCTAGCGAGTCGAACACGCATGAATGGGTGTTCCCCAAAACATCGCTCGATACTATGGGGTCGGTTGTGTACTCCACAATCCCCTTCAGTTCGCCTTCAGCATATCCCTTTACTAAGGCATTAATGGAGTTAGCCGTAACCGTTTGCCTAAATGTTAAAACCAGCTCCGACAGGGCCCCGCAAGCAACGGGAACCCGGGTGGATATGCCATTGAACCTACTCGAAAGTTCAGGCATAATGCTATGCAATGCCCCAATGGCGCTTGTGGATGTAGGTATTATATTATCGGCCGAGGCTCGTGAGCGGCGAAAATCAGGATGGGGAGAGTCGATGATGCGCTGATTGTTTGTATAGGGATGCACGGTATTTAAAAAAGCCGATTCAATGCCTATCTCCTTGTTCAATACATTCAGAATTGGAGCTATGCAGTTTGCAGTGCAGCTGGCGTTGGATACGATTTGGTGCTGGGGAAGCAACTTATGTTCGTTTACACCAATCACCACGGTTATATCCAGCTCGTCCGAAGGTGGGCACGATAGGATTACACGCTTAGCTCCGGAATTTATATGTTGATGCAAGCTCTCGCGGGTTGTAAATATTCCCGACGAATCTACCACTACATCGGCTCCCCATTCACGCCAAGGGATGTTAGAGGGGCTCTCGTAATGGCCAATATTAACTTTCGACCCATTGATATGCAGCTTACCGTCCTCAACCCTAACCTCCCTGCTGAACTTTCCGTGAACCGTGTCATACTTCAAGAGGTATATCAGCATTTCATCGTCCATCAAATCGTTAATACCAACCAACTCAATTTCAGGATGATGAACCAGCATCCTGAAAAACATCTTACCAATCCGGCCAAAACCATTTATTCCAACCCTAACTCTATTCATTGCTTTTGATTTGAACCACAAAAATAGCTATATGGAATGTATGTTTGCCTAAAAAAGGATGTATTAAGCAACATCTATTTTGAGGATTTTTAAGATTGCTGAAGCGGGAAGTGACCTAAGTAAACGCTACCTGTGTGTGCATCCAACGATATGGCATCGCCGGGGCCAAGGTTGGCCTTTCCAAACTGACATCTGCCCTCATGGTGCAGTATATATAGGTCCGTGCAGTTCACCACGCAAATTTTACCTAATCGGCCTGCGGTTACAGCAGCGTGCGATGTTGCACCGCCACGCGAAGTAACCAGCCCGTGGCATTGGAAAATAATGGGCAGGTCGTCGGGGGTAGTATCCGCGCTAGCATACACAAAGTGCTCATTGGGGTTCAGCTCCTTTTGCCTATTCAAATCCTCCATATCGAACACAAGCACCCCGTTTAGAATTGACGCTCCTATGGGAATGCCCTTGCCAAGCAGCATAGACTTAGGCGGTGGCGACTGGTAATGGATTGTTGCCTCGGGGGTATAAATTTGCTGGTCGCGTGTTTGCAAGATGTACAGGTCGAAAGGGTTATCCGACTCGAAAGTGAACTCTATCTCCTGATGCCCAAGCTGCATCTTATTCACCAGCTGATCGGCCAAATGGAACAAGCGTTGGTACGTTCGTGGCAACTTTGCCTGCAGCGACTTATGCTTATCCCACTTCCTGTCCCGCTCCTGATGCTCCGATATGGGCAGCACATTGGTCACTCCACCTACCACATCCTCGCCTTGACTAAGCAGGGAGTACTCGCCATTAAGGGTAACCCCGGGATTGTCCACCGAAAGGTCGTTGGTAAAAACAACTCCAGTACCCGATGTGCGATGTAAGTTACCAAATACCATGCTCTGAATAATAACAGCAGTGCCCCACTCGTCGGCAATTTGCAGATGCTTTCGGTAGAGCTGGGCCCTTGGCCCATCCCAGCTATCGAGCACGCTCTCGATGGCAGCAAAAAGCTGCTCCTTGGGATCGTTAAAAAACGGCACCCCTCTAATACCCAGGAGTTCCTTACACTCTAGGGCTATCTGCTCCATCTGATGAGCATCGAACTGCTCTTTCACCGTGGTTTCCTTTTCGCCTTGATGCCTATGCATTATCTCATCGAAGGCTGTTCGCTCAATCCCATAGGCTTGTCCCCAGGTTTGCAAAAAACGGCGGTAGCAATCCCACGCGGTCCAAGCCATATTCTTGGCTTGGCTAAGGGCTCTTGCAATATCATCGTTCATACCTACGTTCAGGAATGTATTCATAGCCCCCGGCATCGATATGGCTGCTCCGGAGCGCACCGATAAAAGCAATGGATTTTGAGGATCGCCAAACCTTTTTTGCGTTAGCTGCTCTACCTGTGCCAAATATTTGGTTACCGTACTTTGGTAATCCTGCTTTATCGGATTATAGGATTTGATGGTATCGTATCGGCGAAAAAATTCAGTGGTAAGAATAAAGCCGGGTGGCACAGGGAAACTACTATTGTATAATGATTTAAGGAAGAAACCTTTCGACCCGAGGAACACCCGGTTATCGGCCTTATCGCCCTTCTCCTGGAATGATGTTATCAGCAGCTTAACATCAATATCCATAATGTTCTTTAGATTCTGATCGGAATAGAGCTGCCCCATACTATTTAGGCTCGTAAGCACTGCCGCCACAAACGAATCTAAATCCTGCAAAAGGAACGATCCCGAAAGCATATCGCGGTAAAACGATTCGGAGCGCTTATGGATACTTATCTGCAGGTTGTCCTTCTCCTCATCGCTCAGGTACTGCGGTATTATCTCCTTAAGTATTCCATCGAAACGTGCATAAAAAGCGCTCCTAATTATCTCCTTTACGCTATCGCCAATGAACTGAAAAATGTTAATGTACTGATTTAACGAAAAACTATACGAGCTGAGACTGTAGCGCAGCATGCTAAGGTTGGAGTCGAAGCTGGGGCTGGAAATGCCATCGAGCATAAGACCCTGGTGAAAAAGTTCCAACACCTCAACAATATCCCTTAGGCTGCTAGCCGTAATATATGACAGGTTAACCTGTTCAACAACTTGCCGTACTATTTTTGATGCGGCCTTCTCGAGCTTAAAAATATGGCCCAACGCCTCGAACTTGGGCTCATGGTACTGGCCATACATCGATGGAATGCCAAAGGCAACATGCCTTTTGTAGTATATCGACTCCCACCCCTCGGTTTTTGTTCTACTTGTAACCACCTTGTTAAGGTTGGCCATACACTCGAAAATGATGCTTAGCATGGCCACGCGGTCACCCTGCTTTTCGGCGGCTATAAACAAGTCTATCCTTTCGTTATCGAGGCAGCTACATAGCCTCATCTCCTGAACCACATCTATTGCATCTGCAAAATACTTCTCTTTAAGCAGATAGGCAACCTTAATAAAATGCTTTAGCTTGATTTTGTGCAGGCTTTCAATATCTTCTATCTGATTGAGAGTAGAGTCTAGTTCTTGCATTGAAAGGTCTAGAAGTGCTTCGGGAGGGGCACCAATCGCTTTCGTAACCTTAAGCACAAGTTTATGCATGGGCGTATTCCACGAATCCGCTTTCTTTACAACATCCTTAAGGTCGGGGGGCAAAATGGGTTCAACCTGAGTAAAGTCGTTGTTTGCCCAAAAAGCCAGTGTTTTCACAAGAAAATTTAGGTGAGTGCTATTACCATCAACATGAATTTGCTTGCGCAAAAAATGCATAAGCTTATCCTGCCTATTGGAAAGGGTGTCGAGCTGAGTGCTCACATCGCGTAGTTCCCCCTCGGCTCCTATCTCCTTAAAAAAGACGGGAAAAAGCCTACACAGCTCCTTCACAGGCTTGTAAATTGCCTCTATATCTGCATTAAGCAGATTTGACACATTACGTTGAAAGAGATCGGTGTCGAAAATAAGCACCCCGCCCAGCTTAAGGTTAACAATAAGCGCCGAGAGCAACTTCTCGAATCGCTGGGGCGCCACTTCAATTAGGCCAAGCCAAACCCTTATGCTTTTCAGGTGATTGGGATCGACTCGGAGCTGCCAGTCGGAGCTCATATACGTTTTGCCCGGGGGCGTATAGCCAATCCGCATTACGTGCCCTTCGAACTGCGTTAATAACGGCTTACTAAAGAACAGCGCAAACTCTTTGCCCATGGTGGCAATACAGTCGAGCACTACGGATCGATGATCCTGAAGTAGGGACTCGAAAACCCTGAAGATTCCATTCACAAAATCGCCAATTTCATGGTTTGGCACATCGTTAAGTATGCCCGTGAGCAACCTATTCATATCCCAAATCAGGTACTCCTTTTGATGCTCCATGGTGGGCATCCTTAGCAGGTAGATTATGTAATGGAACTGGCTTATGGGGCTATCGAATTGAGTGATAAGCTGACGATGGTAGTCGGCAATATCCGAAAAGAGCGCCACCTTATCGACAAGCTCATCCCAACTTTTAGCTTGGGTAACCTGACGCTTAAGCTGCGAGTAAAACTTTGCGCCCACCCTTTTCACCACCAATATGTTGTCGTCGGGGAAGAAGCGAAGATCATCCATAGCCCACTTATCGATATCCGAAGCATTTTGCCACTGGCTTATGGTATCGATGGCAATGGTTCGGAACAGATTAAAAACCTCGTCGCCTAAAGAGCTATGATTCCCTTGTGCTGCCAGTCGTTTGCGCAGGCTATTGGCATTGGCTATTACGTGATCTTTATGTAAGGCGTAAGCATTCTTAAGAATAGCGATACCTTTTGCCTGAATATCTATAAGCTCCGGATGCTCCTTTAGCAGTAGTTCGAGATACGAGGCTAGGCTCTGCAGGAGAATATCAATATTGTTGCTGCTGGTTGCTTCCTGAGTTAAATCATCGAAAATAGCAAGAAAAACATTGAATGCCCTAGTGTGATCTGACTGCTGTGAGTAGAACCAAAAATCGGAGATGGCAACCTTTTTCAGATTATTGCAAAGATAATTGAGGTTGTGGTATGGGTGGTTTAGCTCGCGTATAAACTCCGACACTCGCTGGTTTAGGCCAAACTGCTCATGGGAAAGGGAGACAAGCCACGCGTGCTCACGGGGGATTACAATGTTGACATCGCTGGTTTGCTGAAGGTTGGCCTCAAGAGCCTTCGATTCGAACTGTTTCTCCATTATTTATTAGATGCTCATACAATTCGCACTAAAGGTAATAACCTGATTTAGAATTAAGAAATGTTTACAGATACTTATCTAAGTATGATTGGGGGAATTTCGACACCCCTATGCTTAAACTTCAATGGGACGATGCGTGCGGGGATAAGCTCATCATGAACTATCCACGGAACTACCCAGCGGTTGTTGCGCATACCAATCTCGGGGAAGTTGTAATTCTGCACATCGAGCAGCTGCCGGGAATCGGTAACAAACTGATTGAAGAGGACTTGGTCGTTCTGACTAAAGTAGTTCACCCTGTTTTCGAACTCGGCAACCGGAAGCACCCGGTACTTTCTCTTACCACTTACAACAGGAGTATGAACCCAAACCAAGGCGTGTGCCGCGTTGGCTATGCGGGTTTTCCCGTTCACCTTCTCTATTTGAATTGCGGCCACTGCTCCCCCATTACGATAACGAGGACGCTGATTCGACACAAAGTTGCCCAGCGAAAAAACAGCCACTCGGCCCTCGGTTGAGTCGGTATCGAACGATGCCTCCATTCGCTGAATTACATGTGGATGTGATCCAATTACAATCCTTATGCCTAGGTCGTGCATAAAGCGGGTAAGCTTTAGCTGCGCTAAATTTGGACTCCGCTCGTACTCGTTGCCCCAGTGCATAAAAGCAATTACATCATCAACACCTAGCTCTGTGGCTCTGTTGTAATCGGCACGTATAAGGGCGGTGTCTATAAGGTTAACAACCGTGGGCTTGGGCACAGGAATTCCGTTGGTGCCATAGGTGTAGTTTAGCAAGGCGAGTCGGATTCCATTCTTTTCAATCACCAGCGGGTAGGTTGTATCGCGATGCTGTTGATCTTTATAAGCGCCGGCAAATGGCACACCCTTAGCGTTTAGCACCTCTATTGTTCGAAGAATTCCAGCTTTGTATCTATCCACAGTATGGTTATTGGCAGTAACCAGCACATCAACACCCGACTCAAGCAGTCCGTCAACCAGCGCATCGGGGGAGCTAAACTGCGGATACCCCTTGTATGGGGGACCAGCTAGAGTAACCTCGAGGTTTGCAATGGTAATATCGGCCAGCCCAAAGAGTTCCGAGACTGGGGCAAAAACATCTGAGTATGTGTATTCTCCAGTTTGCTCGTCCAATGCACTCTCTATCTGTGGGCCATGCCCCATAACATCGCCAATAAAGAAAAGCGTTAAGCTCTGCTTGCTATCGGGCTTAACAACTTGGGCGTTGAGAGAAATACTTACACAAAAAAACAGAAGATGGAAGAGTATGGCTTGCTTCATAGCGATAGGGTTTGCCCCAAAGATATAAAAATTGTGAAAAGCACCTTGCTGGAATCTGTGAGACTAAGGGGAAATCTATGAAACTACTCGGGGGTCGATGATTTCGATTGGCGATTGGTTGCATTCGCCTTCAGCCATTTACTCATAAGGTATAGCAGTATAAGCAAACATCCGCCTGCGATTGATCCCATTGCAATATCAGTATAACCATCAGCTAGTGCTAATGCTCCAATGGCAATTGCCACGGGAGAAAACCATACTGTTCAGTTGATCCGTTTGGGGATAAAATGCCTTAGGGTTGTTTGCATAGAAGCATCAATAAAAAGGATTGGTGATAATGATATATATTACCACATTAAACGTTATGACACTAACAAAAGTCCTATAAAAATATCATTTAATACCCTTAGTTTTACCATTTATTCTACTCTAGCAAACTGCTTGTAAAATGAAGTTAATATATAGTACAATTTGTTCTCTTTTAATCCTTTCCGCATTCATTTCGAAAAACACTTATGCTCAACACGACAATTCGCTTGATTCATTGAGGTATTTCGAGCAAATGACAACAACGTCTAGAGTAGGTTATGACTCTTCGGAAATAGATTTTTACAAAGATAAGATTGCGAGCCTCACAAACAGCACGAACAATAACGAACTACTTTTCCACTCTTTACTCTCACTGGGAAATATCCAGAGGAGAGAGAATAAATTTGACGATGCAATAAACAGCTATTTCAAGGCTTTATCTCTATCAAGGTATGCCAAGTCGCCTTTAAATATTGCTAATATATACGACAACTTGGCGAGGATATATATGAGCAGAGGGGATGCTGGCTTAATGTTCGAAAGCATTAATAAATCACTGGCTATCAGGAAAGATAATGGCGACGAGCGCGGCATTCACACAACCAGACAAATACTATCAACATACTACCGAAGTACCGGAAATTATGCGGAGGTATTACGCAATGCATTCAATTCGTTGCAATATTTTGTAAGTACATCTGACACCCTCCAGATTGCAAACTTTTACAACACCATAGGCATTACATACAAAACGCTTAATAACTTTGAAAAAGCCCTATACTACTATAACCATAGCCATATCTACTATAAAAGTATTGATCATAAAAAGGGAGTTTCAACAATTCTGAATAACATTGGCACGCTATACCTGCAGCAAGGTAACTATCAGGATGCTCTTGAAAACTTCACAAGAAGCCTTGAAATTGAAACAGACCTTGGCAACGCAAGTCAGATCTTAACGCGCTACAACAATATCGGCCTAGCCTACACCTATCTAGGAAATTTCGCATCAGCACGTCACTACCTTGAGCAATGCATTGATGGTCATCGAAAATCTGGAGCCTTGGTTAGGTTAGCCAACTCCTATGAAAGCTTTGCGCAACTATTCGAAATGTTGGGCAAAACTGACTCTGTTGAGTACTACTTGATAAAAGCATACAAACTTTCCCAAGAGTTCGATATTAAGGGGCTGCAAGCTAATGTTGCTTTAAAACTCAGCCAAATATGCTTAAAAAGGGGTAACATAGAGAAAGCCTATGAGTTACTCAATACTCACAGAGTTCTAACCGAAGAGTTGTACTTATCAAACAACGCACATCGGTATACCGAAGAAGAGTTTAACTACCTGCAGCTGAAGGATACCGAACTAAAGAATGCAGAAGAGAAAAGCACGCTATACAGACTCGTCTCGCTTTCTAGCGCATTGGTAATTCTGGTTCTGATTACAACAATTGTAATTATTATCCAAATTAACAAATCGAAACTAGATAAAAAGAAAAACACTGAGCTCAAGGACGAAATTGAACTTCAGAAGGATGAGATTCAATTACAGGGTAAGGAGTTGCTTAGCAAAACCCTCAGGCTAGGCAATGAGAATTCAGAGATATCCTACGCCATACAACAGCTAGAGAAGCTAAAAGCTGAATTTGGAGTACAAGGAAAACAAAAAATACAGCAAGTAATACAGCAACTTGAACAGAGTAAGAATAATGATATATGGGAGGAGTTCGAAATCCGTTTTTCTTTGGTAAACAGCAGGTTTTATGATGTTTTGCTTGCAGCTTACCCTGGGCTAACGGTCAACGAAAAAAGGTTGTCTGCCCTTATGTACCTAAACTTCTCAACCAAAGAGATTGCCAGGATATTAAAGCAAAACCACCGAAGCATTCTGGTGGCCAAAAGTCGTTTACGAAAGAAAATGAATGTACCAGATGGAGTGGAGCTATCAAATCACATCTTCGAATTGATAGCACCATAAAGCTTTATATTCTTTTAGCTTATCGCATTGTGTTAACATTTTGTAGCTATTATTTTATGGCTGCTATCCCTTTGTAATACCTCTTTTCACATACCCTCTTTTTTCTCTTCTATTTATATTAGCCCCAATTAAAACCGAGCAGAAAAATTGCTAAATTTCTGACGGTATGAAAAAGAACAGTTACTGGACATCAAAGCGAAAAGCTGAAGTAGTTCTTCAGCTATTGCGAGGCGAGGACATTGAGACCCTTAGCCGTAAGTACGAAATTACTGTATCCGACCTAAGCCAATGGCGCGATGCCTTTCTGAGCGCTGGTGAGAACGGGTTTAAGCGAGCCCCTGAGGGCTCAAAGCTGCAAAAGGCTGAGCGGCTTATAGGCCAGCTGCAGATGGAGCTAGAGCTCACAAAAAAAAAGAACGAGCTGATGCGAAGACGAAGCGGGAGCTAATCGAGGTGCTTTCCCGTGAGGTTTGCTCCCTAACCCAGAAACCCTACCCCCTGAGGCTTATCCTCAAGGTGGTTGGCTATAGCTCCAGCGCATGGTATGTCAGGACTAGTGGCGATGTAAAGCAGCGACCCGGCCCGAGGCCTGCGATTGGGGATGACCAAGCGCTTGAGCTGATCAGGGCTGAGATACAGGGGAGCAGGTTTCACAGCGAGGGCTACCTGAAAATCGCTCGGAAGCTGGCCAGGAAAGGGCATAGAATAGCCAAGCATCGGGTGAATGGGCTAATGCGAGAGAACAGCCTCCTGAGCGCCAACAGGCCTGCTCGGGGAGGACGGAAGCGTAGGCACGATGGGAAAATAGCCACGGATGCGCCAAACCTGATGTGGGCCACGGATGGAAAAAAGTTCTTTGCAGGAAGGGATGGCTGGTGCTGGTTCTTTGGGGTTATTGAGCATTTTAATGACGAGATTTTAAGCTGGCATACGGCCAAGAAGGGGAATCGGTTTGCGGCGATGGAGCCTGTTCGAGCGGCGGTAAAGCAGCAGTTGGGCAGCATTGAAAAGGGCATCTGCTCCGGCATGGAGCTGAAACTCAGGTCTGACCATGGTACGCAGTACGACTCGGCGGACTTCATGAACGAGATGAACTTCTTGGGGCTCGGAATGTCAAAAGCCTACGTGAGAAGCCCAGAGTGCAACGGGATCATCGAGCGCTTTCACAGGACTTTAAATGAGCAGATTTTCGCCGTAAACTCGTTCTCCTGCCTTGAGGAGGCCAATGCGGCCATTGCAGCGTTCATTGAAAACTACAATCACCACTGGGTGCTGCATCGGCTTAAATGCCATTCCCCTGTTGAATACCGTAAAATGCATGAAACCAACGCAGCATAGCCATCGGGCAATAGGAACTTGAGGTCGTTTGTCCTAATTTTTGAGGGCTCGACACCCGAAAAAATTAAAAGGGTGCGCAAGCAATCTGCTCACGCACCATGAACCTTCGGTATAACAGTCACCATCGGTCGTTTGTCCGTTGGTAAAAATAAATAATAAAATTGTAAAAAAAATGCTTGGTTATTTAGGGTTAAAACACTATTTTTGCTGCTGACAGCATAGTTTTTAGGCAAATGTCATTGGAGTAGAGCTACTGGGAGATGTCACTTGCTGACATCTCCTAAACTTCGACTCATAAAAGTGAAAACAACAAAGAGTCCTATGTTACCGAAACACAATTACCAACCTAAAATTCTTTCAACTCAATTTTTTTACTAAACCTAAACTTAAGATTTATGAAGAGGAAAATTGTCTTTCTTGGATTATTCGTGTTCTTGGGTTTGCAACTTGCGCTTGCGCAAACGAGGCAAATAACCGGAACGGTAATCTCTGCAGAATACGGTGATCCAATGCCTGGAATTTCCGTTATTGTTAAGGGTACAACCATTGGAACTGCAACCGATGGCGATGGGAGGTACACTGTAAACGTACCTCAAAACGCTAACACTTTGGTTTTCTCTTTTGTGGGTATGCGTACCCAAGAAATAGAAATCACAAGCAATGTTATTGATGTTGCCATGGAGTTTGATGTAACAGAGCTTGATGAGATTGTGGTAGTAGCTTACGGTACCGCAACAAGAGAATCACTAACCGGATCGGTTGCTGCTGTAAATGCAAGCGCAATCGAAAAAAGGCCGGTATCAAGCGTAGGTAGCGTGCTAGAGGGATTCAGTGCCGGGGTACAGGTGAACAACAGCTACGGCGAGCCTGGTTCTGACCCAAGCATACGAATTAGAGGATTTACCACTATTAATGGTTCAAATGCCCCTCTTTACGTGATTGATGGAGTACCATTTGGCGGCAACATCTCCGACCTAAACCCTCAAGACATTGAGAGCTTATCGGTACTAAAAGATGCCGCTTCATCAGCGCTATACGGTAATCGTGCTTCTAACGGTGTAATTATGATTACTACCAAAAAAGGTAAAAGCGATAAGCTTTCCTTGAGGGCTACCGTAAACCAAGGTGTTTACAATAGGGGTATCAGGGAATACGAAAGGCTTAACGCCGATGAGTTTATGGAAACCATGTGGTTAGGATATCGCAATTCGCTTATGAGTGACCCTAACATGGCATACTCTCTTGCAGATGCTAATACTCAAGCATCAAGTGACCTTGTGTCCACATATCTTGGGTATAATATTTACGACAAACCGAACAATGAGCTATTCGACTCGAACGGAAAGCTCGTTTCAGATGCTCAAATACTAGCTGGATACGATGACTTGGATTGGTTTAAGTATATGGAGCGTCTAGGTCACAGGCAAGAGTACTCAGTAAGTGCCGATGCTGCAACAGAGAATAGCAACTACTTTTTCTCACTCGGATATCTTGACGAGCAAGGTTACGTTAGATCATCGGATTACGAGCGCTTAACAGCTAGAACAAACGTAACCGTTACCCCTAAGAAATGGATGAAGGCAGGTCTAAATATTTCTGGTTCACATCAAGTTAGCAACAACACTAACGGTAGCGCTGACAGCCATACGACATACGCAAACCCCTTCTTTTTCGCACGAAATATTGCTCCAATCTACCCTGTATATCTGCACGACCAAACTACCGGAGAGTACATTTATGATGAACAGGGAGAAAAGATATACAATAGCGGAGATGGGCGGCCACAGTATAATGGTAGGCATGTAATTTGGGAATCGGAACTTGATATGGACAGAACTTTCCGCAATACTATGCAGAGTATGGCCTTCCTTGACATTAACTTTTTAGAGGATTTCACATTTTCTGTTAAAGGTGATATGAACTTAAGGAACAGCGAAAACCAAAGCTACAACAATGCAATAATTGGTGATGGTTCAGGATCTGGTAGAGCCAAAAGGGTTTTCTATAGGTATAAAAACTACACATTCCAGCAGCAATTAACTTGGAAAAAGAAGTTTGACCGCCACAGCGTAGACGCACTTTTAGCACACGAAAACTATAACTACAACTATGCCTACACGTACGGATATAAAACAACCGAGGTTTTTGCAGGTGGTACGGAACTTGTCAACTTCACTGACATCACAAGCTTAACGGGTTACCAACATAACTATCGTACCGAAAGTTATCTCTCAAGAATTCGTTATAACTACGATAGCAAGTACTATTTCGACGCTTCATTCCGTCGCGATGGCTCATCTCGCTTTTACGAAGAGAACCGCTGGGGTAATTTCTGGTCAACAGGTGCAACATGGATTATAACCCGCGAAGATTTTATGGCCAACCTAAGAAGGCAGGTTAACATGCTTAAACTTAGGGCTTCTTACGGTGAGGTTGGTAACGACAATGTGAACTCATATTACGCCTACATGGCGCTTTACACTATGGCTCAAAATGCTAACCTTGGAGCTTCATACAAGATTCAAAACGATGCATTAGATCTAATATGGGAGACCTCTAGCTCATTCGGCACTGCCCTTGAAGGAAGGTTATTCGACAGGCTTGACATTACCCTAGAATATTTTGACAAGCGCTCACAGAACCTACTTTTTGACGTTAATCTACCTCTATCAGCCGGAGCAACATCAACGTCCGCTGCTGAAGCAACTCTAACAAAAAACATTGGATCAATTGCCAACCGTGGGGTTGAGTTTGCTTTAGATATTGATGTAGTAAGATCAAAAGATTGGAACTGGAAAGTTGGACTTAATGCCACCTCATACAAGAATACAATTCTAAGACTACCTGAAGAAAATCGTGAGAATGGTATTATTAGTGGTACTAAACGATACATGGAAGGACATGGCATTTACGATTTTTGGATGGATCAGTTTGTAGGAGTAGATCAAATGACTGGTATGTCGCTGTACATTCCCGATTTTGAAAGGTTCTACGTTGGCGAAGAGGCTGTTGAAGACAAAAACCCCATTCCTAGCGAGTATACAGTTCAAATTGGTGACGAGTACTATACTACCTATACAACTTATGCTAAGAAGGACTGGAGCGGGAGCGCTATCCCTGACGTATTTGGCAGCATATCATCTGCATTAAACTACAAAGGTTTCACGCTTTCTGCCCTATTTACATACTCTATTGGTGGTAAAATATACGACAACACCTACAGAAACCTTATGTCGGTAACTGCAACTCCAGCAGCCTTACATAAAAATCTACTGAACTCTTGGAACGGTATTCCTGAAGGTATGAGCGAAGATTCCCCTAACAGAATCGATCCCAATGGTACACCTCGTATCGATTTTTATGAGAGTTCTCTGACCAATGCTTCATCAAGCCGTTTCCTACATGATGCCTCATATTTCGTAATCAAAAATGTTAGCCTTAGCTATGAGCTACCAAAGAGTATGCTGAACAAAATTGATGTAAGCGGCCTTACCATAAACTTTGGTGTAGAGAACCTTGCAACGTTCACCAAACTTCAAGGGATGAACCCACAGCAAAGCTTTAACGGTATCAACAATAACGCATTCTTAACTGCACGCGTATTCTCGTTAGGAGCTAACTTGAGATTTTAACAACCTCTAAATCAGTTTAATTATGAAGACATTAAGAGTTAAATTACTAATACTTGCAGGTGTTCTGATGCTTACCTCATGCGGGAAAGATTATCTAGACACTGAGCCAACCAACACAACGGCTACATCAACCATTTTTGAAACAACCGAAAATGCTAAGTTAGCCATTAACGGCATCAACAAGCTGATGACTCGCCAATACTTATCATCTCAGGGTTTTAATGGCGAAGGAACCATTAAAATGTACTACGGTAACTACCCCGGCAACAACTTCTTTTTGAACCTTCCAGGCTGGGCTCCAATTATCAACTTTAGATACTTGGAAAATGTTACATCAATTTACAATTACTACCCCTGGTACTACTACTACATGCTTGTGGGTAACGCAAATTCTGTTATTCATAACATTGATGATGCTACTGGCCCAGATTCTGACAAGCAGTTCATAAAAGCTCAGGCGATTACCTATAGAGCCTACAGCTTCTTTATGCTCTCGCAGCTATATAGCAATCGTTGGATGGACTCGAACAATGGATCAACTGAAGGCATAGTTCTTAGAACAGACCTTTCAACTGGTGATCAAGCCCTTGCTACGCTTGGAGAAACCTACGAGCAGATATATAGCGATTTGGAAGAAGCCATTGAGCTATTTACACTTTCGGGTAAAAGCCGCGAGAGGAATTACGATATTGACATTAACGTGGCCTACGCCATTTATGCTCGTGCCGCTCTAACAAGAGAAGACTATGAAACTGCTGCAACTATGGCTGCAAACGCACGTAATGGCTATCCTCTAATGAGCAACACTGAGTATACTTCTGGATTTCACGCTCCTACTTCAGAGTGGATTTGGAGCAGCTGGGGATCATCAGATGAAACGCTCTACTACTACTCGTACCATGCTTACATAGCTTATAACTCTAATGCCTCTGCTGTTAGAAACTATCCGAAATGCATTAGCAAGGAACTACTCGAGAAGGTTCCAGATTCTGATATTCGTAAGGAGCTGTTCCTTGACCCCAATGGTTTCGATTATACCCTGGCGAATGGTATGGCCGGTAGTGACCTAGACTCTGTAGCACGTGAACGATTCCCATCACTTTACTCAACTGCTACAGTTTATGCCTATATGCAATTCAAAATTTCTGCCGAGGATATTCCTGGTGTTGGCCACCTTAATCATTTTCGTTCATCGGAGATGGTACTTACTGAGGCCGAAGCCAAGTACTTCCTAGGTGATGAAGATGGAGCTCGTCAGGCCCTAACTGAGCTAAACCTAGATAGTGGCCGCGACCCGAACTATTCAACATCAAATACAGGTGATGACTTACTTGAAGAGATAAAGTTTTATCGCAGTTTTGAACTATGGGGCGAAGGCTTCGACTGGTTCGACATGAAGCGCTGGGGTGATGATATTGTTCGTAAAAGTCCTGCCAATGGGGGTAACTTTATTACCGACTTGGCTGTTACAATTCCTGCTAACGATCCAACCAAGAACAAATGGACTTGGATGATTCCTCAAAGAGAGACAGATTTCAATAAGCTTATCGGGACTACACTTCCTGAGTAGAGTAAATATCTTTAATAAAACAGGGTTGCCCAATGGCAACCCTGTTTTATTTTGTGCCCCTCAAAGGCATAGATATCTATCACACCTCAACAAGAAATTACTAGAGACAAAACTTGGATTATAGCCTCCCCAGCCTCATGGCGGCATCCTTAAGTTCCTCCTCGCTCTTGCCAAAACAGATTCTTACGCGATGGTTATCGAACGCATCATGGTAAAACAGAGAGAGAGGGAATGCTGTTACACCAACCTCTTCGGCTAACCAGTTACAAAATTCTACGTCCTTTTCCTTCGATATATTCTCGTAGCCCATCACCTGAAAGTATCCACCTTGTACTGGATATAACGAAAACTTGGTGTCTTTCATCAGCGAGGCAAACAAATCGCGCCTTTTCTGAAACTCATTACGAAATGGAGCCCAACATTCTTTTCCCTTTAAAAAATCGGCCAATGCAAGCTGAATAGGCAGGTTTACTGAATATATCTGATATCGATGCACCTCTCGGAAACGCGACATGATTTGCTCGGGAGCTAAGCAGTAACCAATTTTCCAACCCGGCACGCTCAGGGTTTTTCCAAGCGATCCAACAATTATGCTCCTCTCAGCCAGCTTGGGGAAACGGGCAATGCTAAACATCGACTGTCCATCATATACCAAATCACCAAAAGCTTCATCGCTCAAAATGTTAATCTTGGTTCCATTTAGGATTCGTTGCAGCTGCTCAAGGTTCTCGTCGCTCATAACTACTCCCGTTGGGTTGTGGGGACAGTTAAGGATTATCAGCTTAGTTTTGCTGCTAATAAGTTTGGTGAGTGCAGACCAATCGATGGAGTAATCATTTGGGTTTAGGTGGAAAAAAATGGGGCGGGCTCCTCTAGCCTCAATGGAGGGCACATAGGTTTCAAAGGCTGGTTCAAAAACAATCACCTCGTCGCCCTCTTTAATTATGGATGATATGGCAGTGTAAATGGCCTGTATGGCACCCGCAGTGATGGTTACATCTGTGGTGGGCGAATAGTTCGCGCCAAAATCGGAATTATAACGTTTAGCAATAATTTCTCTAAGCTCAAGCACACCCTCACCGGGCGAGTACTTGTTGCGCCCAGCCGAGAGGTGCTTAACCAGCGAGTTTAGCAATTCGGGCTCACAGGGAAAGTCGCTATGATCGTTGGATAGGTTTACTGCTCCTGTTTCTGTGGCAATCTTCGCATATTTTGAAACCAAGTCGTAATACGGACTCATAACGGATGTCTTTGTCATAGTTTCTCTTAAGTTGTAAAAGGGAGTGCAAATATATCAAATTGGCCAATGGATTGGCAAGTTTATGCTATAAAGCTTGTCAAAACGTATGCCATGCATTTTGCTAGAAGCAAGTATAACATTCGGGATTGGGCATCAATCCTCAAAAACCTGATTAAGGATAGATAGAGACTTAACATGCTGTACCGATTCCATATGCAGCATATAGTAGCTTAGCATTTGAGCCAAAAAGTTGCTCCTCTGCTTTCCGTTTAGCCTCAGATTATTGGACTTAGGGTAAGGTGTAGTCAGCGTGGTTGAAAGGATTTCACTTAGCTCCCTTGAAAAGAACAGTGGATGTGATGGCTGCAATGATACGAACTGGCCATTCTTGTAGTCAAAGTAGGGTGTTGCCGGAGAGTAAGTTCCATTGGGATAAAATCCCAGGTAACGCGATAGTTGTGCCAAAAACAAAAGGTGAAAGTTTGAAACGCCACCGTCGAGCACATCGAGCGACTGAATGGAGGCCTCAATAAACTGATAAAGGTTGATGTTGCTCTCCTCCTCCCGTACCGCCCGATATATTATCTCGCCCAAAAAAACTGCAATGGCACTTTTTATTGGGTTTAAATGAATAGATGTATTGCTTTGAGAAACGGAAACCTCTTTAAGCCTTCCCATTCCATGGTTTTTTCCAGGGTAAAAAATTACATCAACAATACTTAACGGCTGAAAGTAAATGGCTTTTGTTCTGCTTTTTCCCTTGCCGTATGCATTATTAACCATTAGAGTTACGCGCCCAAAATCTTTGGTGTAGAGATAAGCAACCAAACTATTCTCACCGTACCTTACTGTGTGTAACGCAATGGCTTTGGCCTTGTGAAGCATTTTAATGGGTTGAAAATTTTTACTTAATAAACAGTATCTTTCCTACAGCAGACTCTTCGCCAGTGCTATCGGCACAAAAAAACAGGTAAACACCGGTCGACACCCTATTGCCCCTTAAATTACGACCATCCCAAGATGCTTGGCCACCAACGCTAGTGGTTTCGAAAACCAGATTTCCGGCAATATCGGTAATCTTTACGCTAGTATTCTCAACTAGTCCTGTTATGGTAATTGGGCCCTCAAAATCGGGGCGCACTGGGTTGGGAAATGCGTATACCTTACCAAAACGAGCTGCTGGTTCTGTGGCATCACCTCTGAATGATATCAGCCCCCTGTCGGTTGCAATGAAAACCTCCCCTGTTGTTGGATGCACCCCAATATGCTCTATGGTATTGGAGGGCAACGGACTATTCGACTTGGTGAAATGATGGAGTTGCTGAGCACCATCGGCCGATTGGCAATAGACACCCGAGCGTAACGTGCCAAACCATTTCCGGTTCCCGCCATCTACAGCAATAGCCGTTACGGTTTGCGATTTTAGCAGCTCAGCGGCAATACCCTCCTGCTCACTGGGAATTCTAACGTACTGCAGCGCAAACTCGGAGGGGTTAAGCACCTGCCCCGGATTGTAACTCACCAAAACGCCCTCGGTAGTTCCCAGCCATAGATGCCCATTGCGGTCGAAGGCTAAGCTTTTGATATCGCTTGGCAAGCTAGACCCATCGGGAGCTACAGGTGTAAATCTTCGCACAGTATGACTGCTAGCCGACTCGGGATTATCACCGGGATCGATAACAAAAAGACCTCCGCCCGAAGGTATTACTACCCAAAGATACCCATTGGGTGACAGGGTAATGTCGGATAAGCGTTGCGATGAAATTATGTTTTCGTAAGGGAAACTTTTCCACGATCCATCAGCAAGTCGAACCGAAATAGGGTTTGATACCCCAGCATTGGTTACCCACATATTACCTTTAGTGTCGAATGCAACCCCACCTATCCTACAGTAGGCACCGGGCAGTATTGTTTGTAACGAGCTGTTATTGGGGTCGTAATGCTCTGCCACTTGACCATCGCGATAAACTATCACGCCATGCCCCCATGATGAGATGTAGTACTCATCTGTGTGGTTAGGACTTGACGTAATGCGAACAGCATCGAAAAAGTTGTGATTTGTTATGGTGGCCCACTGGTTATTACTAAGCTTATGAAACGACAAGGGGAAGAAACGGTTGCCCCATGATTCGCTTCGCGCTCCGGCCAAAACATAAAGATCATTGTTGGTCGGCATTACAAAGTATGCCCTGTCATCGTCGGGGCCATTGGGCCGGAAACGAGTCCAGGCATTTTCACCTCCATACATTAGCCCAAGCATATTATCGGCAACGGCAAGCCTACCATCTGTACCTACCTTGGCAAAGTTTGGTCGGGCAGTTGATTGGCTCTCGTACTGGTTTATTAGGATTGGCTGAGCGGGGAAGTTGCTATACAGTAATATTCCCTCGCGACTTACAACTACCATATGGCTTTGGCTAGCATCAATATTTCGCACCTGAGTAAAGGTTGTTGGCTGACTGTTCCACTGCAAACCATCGAAGGACCATATAACATCGGGAAATAATGCCCCAGTTGACTGATTGACAATCAGAAAACCATTAAACACGGCCAAAGATGAATAGCTATTTGGCTCCACCTGCAGCTCTGGCACTGCACTCCAGCTCTCGAAGTGAATAAGCAGTGGATTATTTACATCGGCGCTTAGTAGGCCCATATCGGTGGCAGCATAAATCTTACCCTCAAAAACAATTGTTTCGTTAACCCAGCAATCGGAACCACCCTCCCCAATGTAGTAGGTATCCTTAATCTCCATCTTGTCAATATTTACCACCACTATACCAAACCCTGTCGATACAAGTAATTGGCCGTTACTAGTAAAGTAAAAATGGTTTATCCGTTTGGCTCCCTGAAGCGGCTTCTGCATTATGTAGGGTAGGTTTACCACCCTATTCTCAAGCACTAAGTCGATATTTCCGTTCTCGTACCCTACTGCAAGCAGCTTATGGTTGTTTGAATACTCAATGGCTGTAATTCCAATGTCATGCAATCCGTTGACAGTGGTTAGTTTACCAGTGTGGCCATTGGAAGGATCGTACCAGAACACGCCATTGGCCGATGCTGCATAAATTCGATTATTTGAAATTGCGGTGTAGTTTGCCTGGCGGTACGAGAAGTGGTCGCGCCACTTACCAACGGGCACCTGCGAAAAGCCAGAGAAAGCAAACAGAGATATTGCCAATAAAAGTAACCGTTGCTTCATAAATATGCGTATGGGTACTGAATGATAACCCGAAAATTCAGGGGATATTTTACAACCGAAACACAATAGGTGCTGAGAGCTACATGCCGAGCAGGAAGGCCACCAACTTTTGGGTAGCTAGTCCACGATGGCTAATCCTATTCTTAAGGTCAAGCTCCATCTCAGCAAACGTGAGGTTGTAACCCTCGGGGACAAATATGGGGTCGTACCCAAATCCATCGCTACCCTTCAGCTCATCTATAATACTACCCCTTACCACTCCTTGAAACTGATGCTCTTCACCACTAATTATTAGCGAGATAACTGTTCGAAACTGTGCTTTTCTATTACTAATGCCCTTAAGATCGGCCAGTAGCTTAACAATGTTATCCTGCGAATTTCGTTGTTCACCAGCGTACCTTGCCGAATAAACACCGGGTTTTCCATCCAGCACGTCAACCTCAAGGCCAGTGTCATCGGCAAAGCAATCGACACCAAATCGATTGTACAGATACCAAGCCTTTTGCGACGCATTTTGCTCTAGGGTGTCAAAATCCTCAGGAATATCTTCAGTAAAGCCAATGTCGACGAGTGACTTTAGGTGAAACGTATTGCCTAAAATTTGCTGTACCTCTAAAAGCTTGTGCTTATTATTGGTAGCAAAAACAATGGTGTGCATAAAAACTTGGCGTTACCTTGGGTTTATGCTCATAACAGGGATGTGCCCGGCCTGGCCAACAATTCTTTGTTCGTGCGGCTCGAGCATAAAGTCGGAATTATCGGATGTTTTAGCTGTCATTATTACAATTAAATCGGCACGAATATTCACTGCCAAATCTAGAACCTCCTCAGCGTAAGGTTTTACCCCGGGTACTGTGTACACCTGATACTTTGCACCTTTTTCGTCGAGAAAGCGTACTGCTGAGGCCATATTAAGATCGACCTTTGCCACCAGCTCAGGATCAGTAACGTTGGGCTTAATAAGATGGAATTTGGAAACATAATAATCGCAAAAGTATGAGATCCAGCTGTGCTTTTCCTTATTCTCAACAGTAAAGTCGATGGGGAAAACAATATCGTCGTAACGCTTATTTACTGGAGGCTCCTGAATGGTTATGAATGGAACTGTAGATTTGGTAATCACCTTAAGCGTAGGCAGGTTGGTTAGATCATGCCTCCCCCTTACGCTTGCCGACCCCATGATAACTATGCTGGCATCAATTTCTATTGCTGCTTGGGCAATCTCGTTGGCCACTTCACCAATCTTTACAACAGCCTCAGGTGTAAAATTGTACTTTTTTTGGGTCTCATCAATTACTTTGGCAAGTTTTTGCTTTGCACCCTCAACCTCATCGGCAGATTTAACTACATGAATTAACACAATTGGCTCCCCAACCACTCCCGATACTCTCACTGCATGCTGCAAAGCGTAGGTTGCTGGCTGTTGAAAATCGGTAGGAACCAAAATTTTTTTCTTGTCCGTGTTCATAAATTTTATATTTTTATATGTAGTTGTTCACCAAGTGCAACATAAACACAGCACCTAAGCTATTTATTCGCACTATTTTATTTTCTTTGCACATCACGCCAGACAATATAGCAAAACGGCAGCAATAATAAAGGTCTAAGGTATGAATTTTCTGAACTTTTTAATATCGCTTCAAATTATTTTTTTTCTTGCACTGCCGATTGCATCTAGTAGTCAACCCAATAAAAGTCAATCGACCCACGCACCAAAACCCATAATTAACCAAATTGCCTCTCTCCCCGTTGGACACTTCGGGTTTAACAGCATTGTGTACGCAAGCAACAACAAGATTTTATTCCAAAGCAATAAAATACTTTGGGTTTATGATGGGCTCAACTGGGAAAGCTACACCTTCCCCGAAAAACCAACATATACTTACAGCGCTAACGAAAAGCTATATGTTTCGCATAGTGGAGCTATCGAATCCTTTACCTTGCCAAGCGATGGGCAGATTGAAAAAAACTTAGTGCTCAACACCAATGATATTGAGAGTATTGGTAGAATATCAAGCTTGCATTGCTACGAAGGGGATAAAATTTACTTTACATCTGGTAAAAACCTATGGTGCTATTCCGATTCTCTGGCAATAGTTGACACCTCGAACCATTGGGTTAGATTATTGAGTAGTACTAACGAACTTTTCTACATCAAGGACAACCTGGAATTGTATGCAATCCCAAAATCAGATGGGGCAAGCAGCCTGCCTTCACAAACTAATAAGCAAGCGTTTCACCATCCTATCAGGATCGTTTCCATTAACGAGGCTCAGTACATCATTTCCGAAAGTTACCCATGGGTTGAGCCCTTAAGCAAGGGTGATGTTAAAATTATTGAGGAGCTTAACACCCACATAGGTTCACACCGCACACAAATAAAAAGCGTAAGAACTTACAAGGGAAATATTTACCTACTAACCAGTAGCAATCTGCTGGTTGTTTGGGATAGTCAGAGGGCCATCGCCCACTCCATCGATCTGAATTCACATCCATCAATGGATAACGTTATCGATTTTTTCCCGTTTTCAGCCAAATCGATTTTAGTGCTCACCCACACCGAGCTCTACAGCATCACGCCTACCTGGTACGCAGGAATCTATGCAGACCAAAGCTCCACCATAGGGAAACCCATAGCTGTTGAAGAATACAATGGCTATATGTACTATGGTACATCGGAGGGTGTTTTTGCAGCCAAGTACAATGAAGATGTTAGCGCCCTAGATTTTGTAAAGGTAGAAAGCATTGCAGGGCAATTAACCGATATGCACAGCAGCACCATGGGCTGCTTTGTGGCTACAACTAGTGGCGTTTACAAATTGAGCAATCTTTTTGCCAAGAGAATAATTACAAGTGCATTCCTAAATACCTATAAGGTTGCATTTGTTGAGCATAACCAGGGGGTTGGAATAGCAGCTGCTAACGACACCATCATTTTCAGTCAACGTATTGCCCCGGGGCCTATGGATCCAACCCTAATTAAATTCCCTAGCAATGCCCAATCGATAATACATTTAACCGCCTACAGAAACAGCCTAATAGCCCAAACGGAAACAGGATCATGGCACACCTATAAACTGAATGATGAAGATTTGAAATGGCAGGGAATTGATGAACAAATTGGTGAGTATGGTCAAATTTTATTCACGGCTACTCAGCAATCAAAACCATTTATTTGGGAAAGGGGAAGCCTTTATGCATTTAACCTAGAGAAAAACAAGAGGGGCGAGATATTAATCTCAGACTCAACCAACTCCCTTTTACCCTTAATCGAAACGGATACTAGCTTAACCCTATTAAGCACTATCACTCCTTTTTCTGAGATAAGCACCATCTGGCATCATCAAACAGAGGGTGATCACTTTAGCAATTACAAATCTATTCCGGTTGCAACTTACCCTACCACCGAGAGGATTAAAAGAGCAACCCTGCTTACCGATGGCACACTGCTAGTGGTATCCAATACTGGGCTTCATTACTTTGTCCCCACCAAGGCAAAGCTAACCCTCCCAACGGTCTCCATTTCGAAAGCAACACTTTTTGGGAGTGAAGGTGTTTTCAACATTAGACCAGGTTATTTCCCTAGTACAACAAGCCTAAAACCTACGCATCAATCGCCACAGCTACGCAACCTGAGGGTAACTTTTGGCACAAACATATCCGGCAGTTGGGAAACAGCAAGCACCAACATGCAGTTCTCCAGCTTTCTTAGCAACTTCGATCGCGAATGGACCCCATGGACTTCATCGAACATACGCGAAGTCAACCGGTTACTACCTGGCGACTATACGCTTAGGGTTAAGGTTCGAAACTACTGGGGACTGGAGTCGGAGGAGGCCACCATTTCGTTCACCATTAAACCCTATTTCTACGAAATGCCAATCTTTGTCATTGCCTTCATCCTGCTGGGCGGCCTTGCCCTATACGCGTTCTACAAGTGGCGGAGGTATTTGTATGCTAAAGATAGATATAAGCTCGAAATCCTAATTAACAACCGTACCGAGGAGCTTGTGAAGGAGAAGGAGAAGACCGACAATTTGCTGGCAAGGGTTCTTCCTAAAGAAACCGCATCGGAGCTAAAGGAAAAAGGGCGGGTTAATACCCAGCGATACCAGGTGGTTACAGTCCTCTTTTGCGACATTGAGGGATTCACCCGCATTACCGACGAAACAAATCCAGAGGCACTTATCGACCAACTTGACAAGTTCTTCCTGCATTTCGACTCTGTGGTGGAGAAGTACCGAATAGAGAAGATAAAAACCATTGGCGATGCATACATGTGCGCAGGGGGTATCCCCAAAAAGAACCGAACCAATCCTGTGGAGGTCGTGTTGGCAGCACTTGAAATGCTTCAGCACATGAAGGATATTATGTACAAATCGCCTAGCGAGCACAGAATTTGGGAAATCCGAATTGGAATCGATACAGGACCAGTAATTGCCGGAGTGGTTGGCCGCAACAAGCTATCATACGACATCTGGGGCAGTACGGTTAACACTGCAAGCCGGATGGAATCATCGGGTAAGGCAGGCCAAATAAACATCTCAGGGAATACCTTTATGCTTGTGAGCGACTACTTCGATTGTACCTACCGGGGAAAAATGCCCGTTAAAAACAAGGGCGATATAAAGATGTACTTCGTTAAGGGAATCAAACCCAAGCTGTCGGTTGATATGAAGGGGATAGTACCTAACAAAGATTTTTTAACCCTACTGCAGCTTATTAGGCTGGGCGATTTAGAAGATTTTATTCTCGGAAAGCTTGAAAAAGGCCTGCCCAAGAACCTATACTACCACAACCTAAAGCATACAGTTGATGTTTACACTCAGGTTGAGCTCATTGGACGCTCCGAGGATGTAACCAACGAGGAGCTCCTTTTACTCCGAACCGCTGCGCTACTGCATGATGCGGGGCACCTTATTGACTACGACACGCATGAGGAGATGGCCGTTAAGCTGGCCCACGAGATACTCCCAGAGTACTACTACTCCGAAGAACAAATCGAAATCATCTCGAACCTAATCATGAGCACCAAGCTACCACCAAACCCCAAGAACCTGCTCGAGGAGATCATGTGCGATGCCGACCTTGACTACTTGGGTCGTACCGATTTCATTCCGGTTTCAAACATGCTGTATCGCGAGCTGCATGAGCACGGAAAAATTGGCACCCTGAGGGAATGGAATGAGCTACAGATTAAGTTTATAGCAAAACACTCATACTTCACAAAAACTGCACGAAAGCTAAGAAACGTTAACAAAAAAAGCCAGCTGGACAAACTCAAAAAATGGATGGAAGAAAATTAGAGCTAATTTTTGGCCATAGATTTGCTAGGGTTATAATAATAATTGCTACATTTAACGGGGATTTAAATTAGTATCATCTCATTAATTAGCTTGTAGTATGAACACACCTAAAAAAGTTGTGCTGGTTCTTTGGGACTTCACCGATGGATCGGAAATTGCTCTAAAGCACGCCATACAGCTAGCCGAAGTTGCTGACAACGATATTCTTCTGCTTCATATTATGCCTGTCACCTGGTTGTCATCGGTACTTGGCAAAAAAGAGACCAAACCTGAGGTAACAGAACAGCTTAAAAGACGGTTAGAGGATGAGGCCGATAGAATTGCCAGGCGCACCAAGTGCCACATCTTCTCCATGGTGCTTGAGGGAAACCCAACCAAAATCATTAAAGAACTGATTGCCACAGCCAACCTTAACCTTATAGTATCTTTCAAAACTTACACCTACGAAAAGAAGAAGTACGAAACGAACCTGTTCATGCGCAAGCTCTCGGTAAAAAACTTTAACATACCATTCCTAATCGCCGAAGCAGCTCCGTTGCACTCTCACTACATCGAGATTGTTGTGCCCTTGGATTATGACAAGAAGTACAAAGAGATTCTCCACTGGATTATTTACCTATCGAAGTATTACAAGTGTAATATCAACCTAATAAAACCATACATATCCGACGAAGGCAAGAAGCGGAACATGGCCAACAACATCTACTTTACCAAAAAAATGCTTGATGGAAATAAGATCGTGTATGGTATTAAAACCGCGAAGCGTCAGAATTCGTTCCGTGATGAGGTTATTAAATTCGCCAGCAACATTGATGCCGATCTCATACTGATTATGGCCGATAAATTTGATACCTACGCCAGAGATTCAAAAGATAAATCAGCTCCAAGCATTCCGTTCATGTGTATTACCCCTAGAACTCGTAAACTTCAAGGTTTTACCTAGATCGTCATTATTGGCCTCAATAAAACATCTGCATACCCCAAGCTCATTGAGGTATGCTCTCTTTTTTAAAAAAAGTCTTTGCCTATGATGCGTAAGTTAAATCTTCAGCAAAAAATAATTCTAACGGTTGTAGGGCTTACCGCTATTATTTACGCAGTGGCCATTGGCTTCATCAGCATGCGGGCAAGACAAGCAGCCATAGACGATGCCATTGCGCTTACCCGTGTTACTGCCCAGAAATACGCTTCGGATATGAGGACGATGCTCGAGAGCGATCTGGCTACCACCAGAGCGCTAGCCAATACGGCTATGTCCTACTCCTTAATGGACGAAAAAAAATGGAAAGAGGTTTTTCCCGCTGTTTACAAGGAGGCGATGAATACCAACCCCCATCTGCTATCCATTTGGGATAGCTGGGAGCTCAAGCATATCGACACTAGCTATAAAAAGGATTACGGCAGGTACAAAGCCGAGCTTTGGCGCGAGGATGGTGAAATAAAAAGCAGGTTTTACCTCGCTAGCCTTACGGGCGACAGTCCAGCATATGCAAGGATCAAAAGCAAACCATACGAAAGGATTGAGAACCCATACTTCGCTAACTTCACCGGCAATGAGCAGGACAACAAGCTAATGACAAGCCTTGTGGTACCAATGGTTAAAGAGGGTAGCTTTATTGGCGTGGTAGGTGTAGATATTGCCCTCGAAAGTTTTTACACCCTGATTCATCAAATTCGTCCTTTCAAAAATAGCTCTGCATTCCTTCTCTCCAACGATTTGAAATATGTTGCTCACCACAACCCCGACAAGCTGGGGGCCAACGCTTTGGAAGATTTTGAAGATCTATTCAATAGCTACAATGTACCCCAACAGATAGCAAATAGCCAAGAGGTAATGTTCCAAGCTAACGATGAGAATGGTGTTACCTCCATATTTACCTTAACCCCCATTGTGGTTGGCCAAACAGGAAGCCCCTGGACACTGGCTGTAGTGGTTCCCAAGGCAACCATCCTGGCTCAAGCCAATCAAAATTTCATCATTTCGTTGGTTGTGGGCGTTCTGGGTTTGTTGGCTCTGGCAACCATAATTACATACTTCTCCAAAACGCTAACAGAACCAATTGCAGCAATTACAAGCATGCTAAAAAGGTTGGCCAAAGGTAACGTGGCCGATGACATGACGCTCACAGCGCAAACCAACGATGAGATTGGAGATATGGTAACTGCCCTGAACACCACCATTGAGGCGCTAAGCAGAAAGGTCGATTTTGCAACGCAAATAGGCAAGGGCAATCTGATTGCTGAGTTCGACACTACAAGCGATGAGGACGCACTTGGCAAGGCACTCCTAGATATGCGGAACAACCTTAGGCAAACCGAACAGGAGAATGCCAAGCGCAAGGAGGAAGAGCAGCAGCGCAGGTGGGCAAACGAAGGGCTTGCCAAGTTTGCCGAAATTCTTAGGCAAGATAATGATAACATTGAAACCCTTTCCAGGTCGATTGTTCGCGAGCTGGTTCAAACCCTCGATGCCAATCAGGGTGGCCTTTTTATTCTAAACGAGGACGACCCAAAGGATCCCTACTTTGAGCTGGCTGCGGCCATGGCGTACAACAGAATTAAGCACAAGCAGAAAAAAGTACTGCTTGGCGAAGGGCTAATTGGTGCATGTGCCATTGAGAAGAAAACCATTGTACTTACCGAAATTCCCGATGGCTACATCGAAATAACCTCGGGGTTAGGCAAAAGCAACCCCAATGCCTTGGCAATAGTACCCTTGATGATGGAAGAAAAAGTGCTTGGGGTGATCGAGATAGCGTCGTTCAACGTTTTTCAACCCTTTCAAATTGAATTCCTCGAAAAGGTTGCACAAAGCATTGCGTCAACAATTACCTCGGTTAGAGTTAACATTAAAACCTCTGAACTTCTTGCTAAAACCCAGCAGCAGGCCGAGGAGATGCTTGCTCAAGAGGAAGAAATGCGCCAGAACATGGAGGAGCTGCAAGCCACCCAAGAGGAGTCGGCACGTAGAACCAACGAAATGCAAAGCTTTATCGATGCGTTAAACACCTCAAGCCTTGTTATTGAGTACGACTCGTTGGGATACATCACCTCAATAAACGATGCCTATCTCGACCTGCTTAACCTATCGCGCGACGAGGTAATCGGCACGCATCACACCGACAAGATGGAGCTAAGCGCCGAAAAGAAAGGGGAGTACGATGCATTTTGGAATAACCTTCGAAAAGGCCTACCCCAAAAACAGGTTAACCGATTCACGGTTCACGACAAAACATATGTTTTTCAAGAAACCTACACCCCAATTAAGAACGATAAGGGTGAAGTGTACAAAATCCTGAAAATCTCAACCAACATTACAAGCCTAGTTAAAGATTAACTTATCCGTAAATAGTTCAGCTTTGTCGAAGTTTTACACAATGGATTGGGGCCGGTTACTCAGCCCAAAGCGTTTTGGATGGAAAGAGGGCAGCACGCAACAGCAGGAAACCCGCTCGCACTATCAACGCGATTACGATAGGATTATTTTCAGCTCAGCCTTTAGGCGGCTCCAGAATAAAACGCAAGTTTTCCCTTTGCCCGGTAGCGTTTTTGTTCACAACAGGCTAACCCACAGCCTAGAGGTGGCAAGTGTTGGCCGAAGCCTAGGGAACAATATTGTACCCTTTATACAAAAGAATGTACAGGATGACCTCTTTGAGGTGATTGAGCAGATACCTACCATTGTTTCCGCAGCTTGCCTGTCGCATGATCTCGGAAACCCTCCTTTTGGCCACAGCGGCGAGGAGGCCATTCGTAACTTCTTTAGGGTGAACGAAAGCACCTTTAAGAGTAACCTTACCGATGGGCAGTGGAACGACTTGGTTCGATTCGAAGGGAATGCTAATGCGCTTCGGTTGCTTACCCAAAAAATGGAGGGGAAACGCGAGGGAGGCTTTCGCTTGAGCTACCCAACCCTGGCATCCATTGTCAAATATCCTTGGGAATCGACCCAAACCGACATGAAAAAATTTGGATTTTTTCAAACCGAAAAGCATTGGTATAGCCATATTGCAAACGATATGGGCATACCCCAAGCCAATCAAAAACCCCTTAGCTACGCACGCCACCCATTAGTATATCTGGTTGAGGCTGCCGACGATATCTGCTACCAACTTATGGATATTGATGATGCCCACAAGTTAGGAATCATTCCAACAGAGCAGGTTAAGCATCTGTTTATGGCATTCTTTGATAAAGAGAAAGATCGCGTATGGATTTCGAACATAAACCAAACGCTTAGAGACGTTACCGATAAGAACGAGCAGGTGGCATTCCTCCGCTCAATGGCCATTGGCAAGCTTACCCAAGAATGCTCACAGGCTTTTATGCATAGTTACAACGATATCATTGAGGGAAGGCATACCCCAGCGCTCATTAAACAGCTCGATGGCGTTGGTGCGCTTGCATTAAAAGAAATTCAGACTATTTCAGTTGATCTAGTATACAACCACCCAACGGTAATTGAAATAGAGCTAGCTGGATACAAAATCCTTAGCACTCTGCTCGAGAAAATCTGTCCAGCTTTACTAAACCCCACCGATACCTATAACCGCAAAATTGTGCGTTTAATACCAAAGCAATACGTTACACCACAAGCCTCGCCCTACGACAGCTTAATGGCATCACTAGATTTTGTGTCGGGGATGACCGATGTATACGCACTTGAGATGTACCGCACCCTCGAAGGAATTTCGATACCGGGCATAAACAGGTAATCGACAAGAGGGATCCCTGCCAATATTTTACCACATTTAACGGTAAGTTAGCGTGCTTACCCCATTCCATTGGTGTTGTTTTTTGCTAACTTTGTACATAACTTTTAAATCTTCGGATAATGCCCATACTCCCATCAATTATCAATTGGTTGAACACCAAGCGGCTTCATGAAATTGACCTTTTTAGGCGCTTCCCCTGCGAAGTGCAAGAGGAAGTCCTACATAGCTTGATAGATCGTGCAAAGAATACTGCCTTTGGTATTGAACATAACTTTAACGAGATAAAATCTATAGAAAGGTTCCAAAGGGAAGTACCAATAACTGATTACGAAGGGGTAAAACAATATGTTGATAAGCTACGAAACGGAGAAACGAATGTGCTCTGGCCCGGCGAAATCCGTTGGTTTGCAAAATCATCGGGAACCACAAGCGATAAGAGCAAATTCATACCCGTTAGCAAGGATGCACTCAACGAGTGTCACTTTAGGGGAGGTAAAGATGTGCTTGCGCTATACACCGACCTTTACCCCGAAACAGAGATATTCACAGGCAAAGGATTAACCCTAGGAGGTAGTCATCAGGTTGATAACTTCAACAACCAGTCATACTATGGCGATCTATCAGCCATTCTTATCGAGAATATCCCCTGGTGGGCCGATTTTATTCGCACCCCCAGCCAAAAAGTTGCGCTTATACCCGAGTGGGAAGTTAAGCTTGAAAAGCTTACCGAGGAGGCCCTAAAGGAGAATGTCACCAACCTAGCGGGTGTCCCCTCTTGGAACTTGGTGATGATAAAATACATTCTCGATGTAACCGGCAAAAACAACCTGCTTGAGATATGGCCAAAGCTAGAGCTATTTACGCACGGTGGTGTTAGCTTTACCCCCTACCGCGAGCAGTTCAAAAAGATAATCCCCTCGCCCAGCATGCACTACATGGAAACCTACAACGCCAGCGAAGGTTTTTTTGCCATACAGGACGATCCCAACAATCACGATATGCTGCTGATGCTCGATTACGGAGTGTTTTACGAGTTTGTTCCTTTCGATGAGATTGGCTCGCCCAACCCAAAAGCCTACACCATTAGCGAGGTTGAGTTGAATAAGAACTACGCCATAATAATTACAACCAACTCCGGACTTTGGCGCTACATGATTGGCGACACAGTGATGTTCACCTCCACATTCCCACATAAAATTAAGATTACGGGCCGTACCAAACACTATATCAACGCCTTTGGCGAGGAGCTGATTATCGACAATGCCGAGAAGGCCCTTAAAATTGCCTGCGAAAAAACGGGTGCCCTTATCCAGGATTACACCTCAGCGCCTGTGTACATGGGCGATGAGGCCAAAGGAGCCCACGAATGGCTAATTGAATTCGAAAAAGAACCAAACGACCTTAGCTTCTTCACCACAGCGCTTGATAACGCCTTGTGCTCGATCAACTCCGACTACGAAGCTAAGCGCTACAAGGGCATCACCCTATCCGAACCGGTAGTCAGAGCAATGAGCAAAGGGACCTTTTTTAAGTGGATGAAGGAGAGAGGAAAGGTAGGTGGACAGAACAAAGTGCCTCGTCTGTCGAACACCCGCGAATATGTTGACGCGCTGCTTAAATCAGCAAAAAACAGCTAAACCATGAGGTCAGGTATCCTACTTATCACCACAATGATACTGCTTGGCTTCAACCCCGCCGATGACATGGCATACGTGCAACCCACATCGCAGAGCGACATACACCATAATACCTGGGTAATAGCAAGCAATGCAGCGCATAGGATAAGCAATAGCGGTGAGATATTGGCAACATATTCCAATGTACACCTAGGCGCTCCAACATCAGTTGATAGCACCGACCCCTTTCGGGTTATGCTGTTCTACCAGCAACATCAACAGCTAATTATTGTAAACAACCATGCCACCGCGATTGGTACGCCCATCAATCTATCCGAACTAATAATGGGTGAGATTACGCTTGCTTGCCGATCGGTTAGAGGTGGGGTTTGGCTTTACCATCGCGATGGCCATGAGCTGTTGCAAACAAACCCCCAGGCCACTCGAATTGAAAAAAGGATATCCTTACCACAAGGGCAACTTAGTGGTAGCCCAAATCGAATGCTAGAACGAAACGGAATAATCTATCTTGGGATTGCCAACAATCACATTGAGCGAGTCGACAGCTATGGCACTACGCTAGAGCCAATTAGCATTAGCTACCATGAATGGTTTTGGGTTGACGACACAACCCTTTGGACACATTGGAATGATTATGTTGAGAAACGCCAGCTTGCATACCTTAACAAAAAGCCAGAATTATTTCATTGTCCCAACAATAGTTCCCCTCTAATTATCAACGGAAAACCCTTACGCTACGAAAACAAAAAGCTGCTTCACTGCGAAAAATTGGATCAATAGGTAGTAAAACCCATTTTGTTTTTATATTTTTAAACCATTCGTAATTAACGTACAAAATCTTTACACAACTAGAAACTATGCACATAGCAGTAGCCGGGAACATTGGTTCTGGAAAAACTACCCTCACACGATTACTCTCGAAGCACTACAACTGGAAACCCCAATACGAGGATGTTGACGACAATCCGTACCTAAACGATTTTTATGAAGATATGCAGCGCTGGAGCTTCAACCTGCAGATATATTTCCTCAACAGTCGCTTTAGCCAGATTGTTGAAATCCGCCGCAAGGGCGAACAGGTAATCCAGGACAGAACCATATACGAGGATGCTTACATCTTTGCTCCCAACCTGCACTCCATGGGGCTTATGTCCACCCGCGATTTTAACAACTACAGCAGCCTGTTCAACCTTATGTGCTCGCTTATTCAACCACCCGACCTGCTAATTTACCTAAGAGCTACGGTGCCCACGCTGGTTAGCCAAATACAAAAAAGGGGACGCGATTACGAGAAAAGCATCCGCATTGACTACCTACAGCGATTAAACGAGCGCTACGAAGCTTGGATTGGAGGGTACAAGCTTGGTAACCTTCTTATTGTAGAGGTTGACAACCTGAACTTTTCAGAGAATCCTTCCGATTTGCGCTCCATCATCAATAAAATTGATGCTCAAATCCACGGCCTTTTTTAAAC
>Ga0334883_1000118_pt1 | contig 146212 bp, 126 predicted proteins | sample GraSluR1_MG_6_FD_207230 | JGI IMG/M metagenome (GOLD analysis project Ga0334883, IMG submission 207230) | Sludge microbial communities from methane-producing bioreactor in Wageningen University, Netherlands - Granular Sludge_09_05-R1 | ecosystem: Engineered > Bioreactor > Anaerobic >...
GTGGTGATTTAATTCTACATGAGTTGACAGCCTATTGCTCTTTCTTTTTGCCTTTTAACGAAAAAATGCTAGAGGATCTACTCTCTCTTCGAGTAGACCACCCCAACATTTATTATAGAGCCCAAATAACAATGGAGCAATCGGAAAAAAAAGGAAGAATTCTGGGAGAAACTTCCTTTTTTGTGTGCGAAATCGGAAGTGTGAAGGGAAGTTCCGGCAACGGGAGAGGCCTTGAAAAATAAAGGGAAACCCGGGGTGAAAAGCCGGAGAAATTGTACTTTTTCTCCTGTTTCACTTTACTTTTTCTCCCGTAGGGATATAATACTACATGGTACGACAAATTAGTATATTGACGGACGCCTGAATATGGGAAGGAATTCTTTTTTGGAATACATATGGGCCGTAATACTGGGAATTTTATATGGAGGCTTTGTGGGGGTATGCAAGTACCTTTTTCTATGGAGAAAAATTCTTCATCCCAAAGATGACTGGGAGTTGACTACCAAGAGGATGTATACCCGTATGTTTCTCAGCATGGCTATTAACACGGCCACATTACTTCTGGTTTACTTTGTTAGGAACCTCCTTCCTGTTGATTTTGTCACGTTAGCCATTGCAACGGCCTTGGCCTTAAGTTTGTCGGGAAGAGCCTACTCGATTCATAAGATTCAAAGCAAAGCCAAAGGGCTTTAGGAGAGCTTGGTTATGATGGAAACTTTTAGCACATTGGGAATTACCAGTCAAATGGTTACCAGCACGGTAATCACTTTGCTTGTGAGCGGAATCGTCATTGTAGCGGGACGACATATGCAGATGGTTCCTACCGGACTTCAGAACATCATGGAAATTGTAGTGGAAAAATTGCAGAACTTCTTCATTAAGGTAATGGGGGAATATGCCGGAAGAAAATATTTTCCGCTGGTAGCTACCCTTTTTATATACATTTTGCTTTGCAATTATTCCGGGTTGATTCCCTTGTCCGGTCATTTGCCGGGATTGGCGGCACCCACCAGTTCCATTAATTTTCCTTTGGGGATGGCTTTAATCGTTTTCGTATTTACTATTTATGTAGGGCTTCGGGAAAATCGGGGGCCCAAATATTTCAAGTCGTTGTTTAAACCCATTCCTTTTCTTTTTCCAATCATGCTGCTGGAACAACTGGTACATCCCGTTTCTCTGAGCATTCGACTTTATGGAAATATTTTTGGAGAGGAGGCGGTGATTGCTGCGTTCTTTGATTTGGTTCCTTTGGGACTTCCCATCATCATGCAGGCCCTCAGCGTATTGATGGGGCTGATTCAAGCACTGGTGTTTTCTCTGTTGGCGGGAATTTATATTAGTGAGGCCGCCGAACCGGTGGATGGAGAACTTCATCACCAGACTGCTTGTGAAGTGCCGTCTTATCACCCGCTGTCATAATTTGAGAGGAAATTTCGAACTCAAAATGGAGTTTCGATTTCTAATAAATATTGTACCACACGCACAGGCGGTGGCCTGTGTTGAATGAAATCAACAAATGAGAGGAGAACAAAGAAATGACCACATTAATCGGATTAGCAGCTGCTTTGGCAATTGGACTATCCACCATTGGCCCGGGAATCGGACAGGGAATTGCTGCCGCCAAAGGATTAGAGGGAATGGCCCGTCAACCGGAAATGGCCACGGAGCTTCGTACTAATATGATCCTGGCATTGGCTTTCATGGAGGCCATGGCAATTTATGGGTTGTTGATTGCCATTTTGCTTCTGGGAAGAATGTAAAGAGCACTGGACTTGAGGTATTCCCTCAAACACGAGGAGGGTTTGTTTTATGATTGAAGCATTGCATATGAGCTTGCTGGAAGTGGTATTTGCCATTGTCAATTTCTTGATTTTGGTGGGTGTTTTGGTGAAATTTTTATATCGCCCGTTCTTAGAGATGTTGGATCAGCGTACCCAAACCATAAGGGGGGCTTTCGAGAATGCAGAGGCCACCAATCGTCGAGCGGATGAAAAACTGGAAACCTATAGCAGAAAAATCGCCAATGTAGAAGAAGAAGGGCGTGAGATTCTTCGAAATGCCAGGCAGAAAGCAGAAGTACAGGCCAAAGAGATTGTTGATGAAGCTGCGGAAAAAGCCAACCAGATGGTAGTTCAGGCACAAAAAGAAATTGAACGGCAACAGGCCAAAGCGCTTTCTGAATTAAAAGGACAGGTGGCGGTTTTGGCGTTGTTAGCCGCCGAAAAGATTTTGGAAAAGGAGTTGTCCGGAGAAGGACACGGGCAATTGGTAGAAACCATTCTTCAACAGGCAGGTGATTCCGGATGGCAGAGTTAACCATAGACACCACATATGGCCATGCCCTTTACCTGGCTGCCAAAGAAGTGGACAAGGTGAAATTAATCCTGGAGGAGACCAGGGAAGTTCGTTCCTTGTTGGAGAAGGAAGGGGATTTTGTTGCTTTTATTACTACCCCGGTGATTCCGGCCAAGGAAAAGAAAATGGTTTTGGAAAAGGTTTTTGACGGTGTAATTTCCCGGGAACTGTTAAACCTTTTGTTTGTTTTAGTGGACAAAGGACGAACCCGCCACATGGAAAAAATATTTAAGGCCTACGAAGGAGAAATCTACAAGGCAGAGGGATATGGGGAAGGCAAGATTTTCTCGGTGGTTCCCATCGTGGGAGAGCAGTTGTCCCGTTTCGAGGAGGAAACTTCCCGGCTTCTACGGCAAAAGGTAAAGCTGGAGAATGTCATTGACCCCAGCCTAGTAGGAGGCATGAAAATACTCATTCAAGGAAAAATAATCGATGCTTCATTGAGGAAGCGCTTGGAAGACTTATCCAACACCATCATATAGAAGGGAGGCAACGCATATGAATTTACGACCTGAAGAAATCAGTGCCGTGATTAAGGAACAAATCAAAGGATACAAAAATCAGCTGGAAATATCCGATTTCGGCACCGTCATACAGGTTGGAGACGGCATTGCCCGCGTATACGGATTGGAGAACTGCATGTCCGGTGAACTATTGGAGTTCCCGGGAGAAGTATATGGAATGGCCCTGAATCTAGAGGAAGATAATGTGGGCGTGGTCATCATGGGATCGGACAAAGAGATTCGAGAGGGTGACATTGTTAAGCCGACAGGTTCCGTAGTGGAAGTCCCTGTGGGAGAAGAAATGGTGGGCCGCGTGGTGAATGCCTTGGGTCAACCTTTGGATGGAAAAGGACCGATTAAAACCACAGAACGAAGACCGGTGGAGTCTCCGGCTCCCGGAGTGTTGCAGCGAAAAAGCGTTCACCAACCCCTTCAAACCGGTTTGAAAGCCATCGATTCCATGATTCCTATTGGAAAAGGACAGAGAGAGTTGATTATCGGGGACCGGCAGACGGGAAAAACAGCCATCGCCATTGACACCATCATCAACCAAAAGGAAGAGGATGTGATTTGCATCTATGTGGCTATAGGCCAAAAGAAGTCAACGGTGGCTCAGCTGGTGCAAACTTTGGAAATGAAAGGGGCCATGGATTACACCATCGTAGTATGTGCTACGGCTTCGGATGTAGCCCCCCTTCAATATATAGCTCCTTACGCAGGGTGTGCCATGGGAGAGTATTTTATGTACAAAGGACGGCATGTACTGATTATTTATGATGATTTGTCCAAACATGCGGTGGCGTATCGAGCCATGAGTCTTCTTTTAAGAAGACCTCCTGGGCGGGAAGCTTATCCGGGGGATGTGTTCTACCTTCATTCTCGACTTTTGGAGCGGGCGGCCAAGCTTTCGGATGAATTGGGGGCGGGTTCTTTAACGGCTTTACCGATTATTGAAACTCAAGCGGGAGATGTATCTGCGTATATTCCTACCAATGTAATTTCCATCACCGATGGACAGATTTTCTTGGAGACAGAACTGTTTTTCTCCGGTCAAAGACCGGCGGTTAACGCAGGCATTTCGGTTTCCCGTGTTGGAGGCAATGCTCAAATCAAAGCCATGAAGCAGGTTTCCAGCAAAATCAAGTTGGAACTGGCTCAATATCGGGAATTAGCCTCTTTCTCACAGTTTGGTTCGGATGTGGACAAGGAAACCAAGATTCGGTTGGACCACGGCGTTATTTTGATGGAGATCTTGAAACAGCCTCAATACCAACCTGTTTCGGTAGAGAAGCAGGTAATGATTATTTATGCGGCGGTGAATCGATATTTGTCGGATGTGCCGGTGGAAGAAATCAAAACCTTTGAGAAAGAATTCTATGAATTTATGGCTACCCAACATGCCGAAATTGGAAAAGCGATTAAAAGCAGCGGGAAGATTGAAGAAGAAACGGAAGAAAAATTGCGGGAGGCTATTCTCGAATTTAAATCCATCCGAGAAAAGTCGTTGACATAAAAAGACTTTATACCAAAGAGAGGAGGGCTGGGAATGGCTGCAAGCAATATGCAGGACATCAAAAGAAGAATGAAATCCATCAATAGCATTGAGCATATCACCAGTGCCATGAAGTTGGTGTCCGCTGCAAAGCTCCGACGAGCCAAAGCCACCTTTGAAAAAACCACGGAGTACTTTCACTTTATTACAGATTCCATAGCTGAAGTATTTAACAACTCTTCGGAGGTGCCGGATCAATATTTGGAAGGAAGTCGTGAAATTCACCGGACTTGTTACATTATTATTACCAGTTGTAAAGGTTTATGCGGGAGTTTCAACAGCAATGTAATTCGCACCGCCCTTCGGGAAATAGGTCAGGAACAGCCGGTTATTGTTGCTATAGGTACAAGAGGGCGGGATTTTTTCCGAAAACGGGAAAAAGAAATCATCGCGGAGTATCTGGCTCCACCGGAAAGCATCTCTTTCTTGGAGACCCGGGAAATCAGCAAACCGGTCATAGAGATGTATGATCGGGGGGAAATTGACCGGGTGGTTTTGATTTATACTTCTTTTGTGAATAATCTGGAACAGCAGGTGAAATCGGTTCAGTTGCTTCCCTTCAAAATTGAGCAGGACCCGGAGGTGTTGCGGGTAGAGAGGGAAATTGAGTATGAGCCTTCTGTAGAGGCCGTATTCAATTACCTGGTTCCCAAGTATGTGGAAATTGTGGTCTTTGGTGCCATTATAGAATCGGCCACCTGTGAACATGCAGCTCGAAGGATGGCTATGGAAAATGCTACAGATAATGCAAGAGAAATGCTAGGCGACCTGTCTCTTTACTATAACCGAGCTCGACAGGCGGCCATTACCAATGAGATCATTGAAGTGGTCTCCGGCTCGGAAGCGCAGAAATAGGAGGTGACATAGGTTGAGCAAAGGAGTAATACACCAGATTATAGGCCCGGTTATCGATTTGAAGTTTAGTCCCGATGATATGCCGGAGCTTTTAAACGCCATTCACATTCCCTTTGAGGGAAAAATTGTGGTAGCAGAAGTGGCCCAACATATCGGAGATGATGTGGTTCGTTGTGTGGCCCTGTCTTCCACAGATGGATTGAGGCGGGGACTGGAAGGGGAGGACACAGGAAATCCCATATCGGTCCCGGTTGGAAAAGAGGTGTTGGGGCGACTTTTCAATGTAATCGGAGAGACCATAGACGAGAAGGGCCCGGTAGGGACAGAACGACGGGACTATATCCATAAGCCGGCCCCTAGCTTTGAGGACCAGGATACCACTGCCCAGGTCTTCGAGACCGGAATCAAAGTAATCGATTTGATTGCGCCCTATACAAGAGGCGGTAAAGTAGGTTTGTTTGGGGGAGCTGGAGTTGGAAAGACGGTGCTGATCCAGGAATTGATTGCCAACATTGCCAAGGAACACGGTGGCATTTCTGTGTTTGCAGGAGTAGGGGAGAGAACTCGAGAGGGAAATGATCTCTATTACGAGATGATAGAATCCGGAGTTATTGATAAAACGGCCATGGTATTTGGTCAGATGAATGAACCGCCGGGAGCCCGTATGAGGGTGGCCTTGACGGGACTTACTATGGCAGAATACTTTCGAGATGAAGAAGGACAGGATGTGCTCCTGTTTATCGACAACATTTTCCGATTTACTCAAGCGGGATCGGAAGTGTCTGCCTTGTTGGGTCGTGTTCCTTCCGCTGTAGGGTATCAACCTACTCTGGCTACGGAAATGGGTGCTTTGCAGGAGCGAATCACTTCTACAAAAAAAGGGTCCATCACCTCGGTTCAGGCGATTTATGTGCCGGCGGATGACTTGACGGATCCGGCCCCGGCTACCACCTTTGCCCATCTGGATGCCACTACGGTGTTGAGCCGGGCTATTACAGAACTGGGTATTTACCCGGCAGTAGACCCTCTGGATTCCACTTCCCGTATTATGGATCCATTAATCCTGGGGGACGACCATTATAATACGGCCCGTGGAGTTCAAGAAGTATTGCAGAGATATAAGGAACTACAGGATATCATTGCCATTCTGGGCATGGATGAGCTTTCGGATCACGACAAACTTTTGGTAAACCGAGCCCGTAAAATCCAACGATTCCTGAGCCAGCCCTTTAGTGTGGCAGAAGCTTTCACCGGGACTCCGGGCAAATATTTGCCTTTGGCGGAGACCATACGAAGCTTCAAAGAGATTTTGGAAGGCAAACACGATCAAATTCCGGAGTCTTTGTTCTTGTTTGCGGGAGGTATTGATGAAGTGCTAGAAAGGTACGAGAAGAGTCATGGCTAAACCGGTAAAATTGGAAGTAATCACTCCTTCAAAATTGTTTTATAAAGGGGAGGTGGAATTGGTAATTTGTAGAACCCTGGAAGGCGAAGAGGGTTTTATGGCCAATCACACTTGGGCTTGTAAGCTTTTGGATGTGGGGGAGTTGTGGATCCAGGAGTGTGGCTCCGGTGATTTTCGGATTGCAGCTATTTCCGGAGGCTATATTGATGTGAAGGATAGCATTGTTTTATTTACCGATGCGGCGGAATGGTCCCAGGATATTGATTTGACCCGGGCAAAAACATTAAAAGAAGATGCGGAAGCTTGGATTCGGGATCATCAGGAGGACATGCAGGAAGTGGCCTTGGCCAAGGTGGCGCTGGCCAAAGCCATCACCAGAATGAATGTAGCCAAAGGAGGGGCCCGCCACAAGAGGTGAGAAAACCATCAACAGAATATAGGGAGGGCGACCAATTGAATTCGCCTAATTTTTTTCAAAAGCATGCACGTTGGGTATTGATTTTTGCAGTTATGTTAGGGTCCACTTCCGGTATTATCACTCGATTTATTGACGCAGATGCAATGGCAATTGGTTTCTATCGATTGACTTTTTCTTTGCCGTTTTTTCTTTTTCCCAGCCTTTTTCAAAAGAGAAAAGAGTTTAAAAACATTAGATTTAAAGATTACGTTTTGAGTCTTTTGGCGGGAGGAGTTCTTTTTTTTCATTTCTACACCTGGTTTCAAGCGGTTACTCTAACTACGATTACCAGTGCGATTGTATTGATGGAACTGCATCCGGTGGTAGTCTTATTTATCACATTGTTTGTTTTTCGAAAAAAAGTACCGATGTCATCCATAGCGGGAATCACAATTGCTTTGATAGGCGGGATTCTTGTCACCGGGGGCGATTATTCGTTGGATAGCACTCATTTCCTGGGAGATTTGTACGCATTGATGGCCGCAATTGGTTTGGGTGTCTATTTTGTGTTGGGAAATATGGTTCGAGTTCGGGTTCCCTCCGGGTTATACATCACCCTGGTGTTTGGCTCTTGCTGGGGATTTTTTTTCTTTGGAATGGTTTTAATGGGCATTCCTTTTACCGGTTACAGCGGATTTGACTATTTCTACATTGCTTTGATGACATTGCTATGTCAAATAGGCGGGCATGCTTTGTTTAACTGGTGTTTGGGCTATGTGTCGGCGCTGGATGTTTCAACATTGGAAATTGGAGAAATCATTTTTGCTCCAATATTGGCATTTTTCTTTTTCAAAGAAGTGCCGGAACAAGCCCAGTGGATTGGAGCTTTGATTGTCATAATAGGGCTTTTATACTATAATAATAGCCAGAGAAAAAGGGGCATTTATGAGCTATAAGGTGCGAATGAAAATGTTCGAAGGACCCTTTGATCTTTTGGTGTACCTCATAGAAAATGCAGAAATGAGCATTTATGATATTGAGGTCTTCCAGATTACAAAGCAGTACTTTGAGTATATTGATCAAATGGAGGAGCTGGATGTGACTGTGGCGACGGAGTTCATGGTCCTCGCAGCTACTTTGATTGAAATAAAAGCCAAAATGTTGCTTCCCCGATTCAACGAAGAAGGGGAAGCGGTCATTGAGGAAGATCCCAGAAAAGAATTGGTGACCCGCCTTTTGGAGTACAAGAGATTCAAGAAGGCTTCGGAAATGTTGTCTTTTGCTGAAGAGGAAAACCGGAGAATTTATCAAAAGCCGCAGGAAGATATTTCACGCTATACGGAACAACCGGATGAATTTCTTTCTATGGATTTGAGTCAATTTATTCAGACCTTCCATGTCTTTTTATTAAAAAAGCAAAAGATGGAAGAAATCCGGAAAGAATATCAACGGGTGGAACGGGAACGGATGACCATCGACCAGAGGGTTCGTTACATTGAGGAATTTTTTCAAACCGCCGGTGTTACTTCATTGCCCTTTGGGAAATTGATGGTGAAAAAAGATCGTTATGAGGCGGCCATCACCTTCGTCTCCATACTGGAGATGATCAAAGATCACCAGGTGGATGTACATCAGCCGCAACCCTTTGATGAAATATTGGTGCAGAAACTCAGTTCACAAGAGCGGGAAAAACGTATTGCCCTGGATGAAGCCAGCAAGAAGATCATAGGAGAAATGGGCGCATGACAAGAAAAAGTATGAAAGCGGCTTTAGAGGCCATGATGTTTACATGGGGAGAATTGCTTCCGGTCAAGACTGCGGCGGAGGTATTCAACGAAGATTGGAAAGAAGTTTATGATTGCCTTTTGGAGTTGAAGGAGGAATATGAACAGCAGGCCCGGGGCTTGCGCATACGAGAGGTGGATAAAGCTTTTCAATTGGTCACCTCTTCTGATTATGGGGACTATATAGAACGGTTGTGTACCCCAGTGAAAAAGCGAAAACTATCCCAATCCGCACTGGAAGTATTAGCCATCGTTGCCTATCGACAGCCGGTAACCAAGGGAGAAATTGATTCCATACGAGGCATCAAGTCGGACCGGGTTATGGAGGGACTGTTGAATAAAGAATTGGTGAAGGAAGTGGGCCGCACCAATGGTATCGGCAGGCCTATTCTATACGGAACCACCCAGGAATTTCTTAAGCATTTTGGGTTTTCCAGCGTGAAAGATTTGCCGGAAATCGAAGACATTGAACTGGCCATCCATGTGGAAGAAGGGGAAAAAGAGCCAGATCCCCGGCAAATCCGGATTCAATGGACTCCGGAAGAGGAGGGAAAACCGGAGAAGGATATCTAAAGAGCGGGCTGGAAAAGAAAGGAATTGGATGAAGAAGAGTCTTTACTTGTTCTGGTTTTATTTATTGGCCTTTTTGTATTTTGAGTTTGTAGTCCGAGCCTGGACGGTGCGTCCGTTCTTTGGGATCGGGCTTGTTTTCATTCTTTTGTTTTCCCTGCTGGGAGCTCTTTTTCTATATGTGATTACCCTTGTGTTGCCTAAAAAAGGGAGGGCTGTTTTTGGGTCCGTTCTTCTTTGGGCTTCGTTTATTTTATGGGCGGGACAGTTGGTGTATCACAGCTATTTCCGCACATATTTTACCGTGTTTTCAATGACGCAAGCCGGCGAGGTGGCTCATTTTTGGCGTGATATTTTGATGGAGATTTGGCATTGCATTTTGCCAATCGGCTTGCTCTTGCTGGTCCCAATCGGGTACTTGATTTTCCAAAAAAACCTGCACAAAGGGTTTCCCGGTAAAAATCCCATGCTTCGATTGTCCGGATTGGCTGTGGGCACGGTAATTGCCTTGGTGGCGGTCTTGCTTTTTACCGGTGCGGGACCCAATACTCCGAGAGATGCTTTGTTTCGAACCAACGCCATTCAAGTGTCCGTCCCGAATTTGGGGGTAGGCCCGGGGATGGTGTTGGATGCGGGACGGTTGGTATTTGGATTCAACCCTAAGGTGGATGTGATTTTGGAGGAAGAGCATTCGGCAGAGGGCAAAGAAATGGTAGCTTACGATTACAACAGGATGGACATCGATTTCATTACTTTGGCAGAAGAGGATCCTCATTCCACCCGGCAGTTGATGCATCAATATTTTGGGACAAAGATTCCAACTCGGCAAAATGAGAAAACGGGAATTTTTGAAGGTAAGAATTTAGTGTTTGTCTGTGGGGAAGGTTTTTCCACTTTGGCAGTGCACCAAAAATACACCCCTACCTTGTATATGATGGCCAATGAAGGATATCGATTTACGAATTTTTATAACCCGTTGTGGGGGGTGTCCACCTCGGACGGAGAGTATGTTCAGTGTTTGGGGCTAATCCCCAAATCCGGTGTGTGGAGCCTTCAAACTTCCTCTAAAAACTGGCTTCCTTTTACCATGGGTAATCAGTTTAGCAAGCTAAATTATCGAACCTTAGCGTACCATAATCACTATGCGGAATACTATGGCCGAACGGAATCTCACCCCAACATGGGCTATACTTATAAAGGGTTGGGAACCGGCCTGAAGGTGAAAGAGCAATGGCCGGAATCCGATTTGGAGATGATTCAACTTACCACCGCGGAGTTTATAGGGACGGCTCCTTGGCATGTATATTATATGACTGTAAGTGGCCATAAGAATTACAACTGGGGTGGCAACAATATGGCTCGTAAGCATCGGGACAAGGTGGAAGATTTGGATATGAGTGAAAGCTGCAAAGCTTATGTAGCATGCAACATTGAATTGGATTTGGCCATGGAATGGTTGATTCGAGAGCTGGATGCGGCGGGAGAGTTGTCCGATACCGTGTTTGCCATTTCCGGTGATCATTATCCTTATGGCCTGACTCACGAGGAAATCAGTGAATTTTTGGGGCATCCGGTTGAACCTGATTTTGAATTGTACCAAAGCACTTTTATTCTATGGACTCCGGAGATGGAGCCGGAGACGGTGGATAAATATTGCTCCACCCTGGACATCATTCCTACTTTAAGCAATCTTTTTGGATTGGAATATGACGCGAGGCTATTGTCGGGACGGGACATTTTTTCTGAGGCTTCTCCTTTGGTGATGTTCGCCAACCGAAGTTGGATTACCGACCAGGGGCGATACAATACCAGAACAGGGAAATCGGAAGTTTTTGATGAGAAAGGCCGCTTGAAGGAATCGGGAGAAGATTTGAGTGGGGGATATGTGGATTATGTGAATGGGTTAGTGGCCAATCGTTTCTACTTTGCCCGGTTAATTTTGGAGGAGGATTACTATCGACACATCATTCCTCCATGGGAGGCCCCGGTTCGATAGCCAGGCGGGATAATACAGGAGAAAAGGGTATGACTATCATCAACAAGATTATTGTTACCAAGAAGTTTAACGGATATGAGTGGTTGAAAAGTCAAGCGCAGCGCGGAGCTTCTCCGATTTATCAGCAAGTTGCAAATCCTTATGGTTTGGCAAGAGAGGCGGCCATTCTTCGTGGTGTTTCCATGCCCACCCGCCCTGTTGGGGCTGCGGTGAGCATTTTTGTTATGATGAGAATTCTTCGCAACAATACCTCCGGGTATTTTCGAAACGCATCCTATCGGGATGCTCAAGTTTGTTGGGAAGCACTGCAAAAGCTTCGACATCAGTATGCGGGACCGGAGGAAAAGGAAATCGACGGACTTCGTACCTTGTTTTTGCCCGGGGTTTTGGAGAATAAAAACCGCCGGGTACTGGAAGAACTGTTGATTCCCTACCTTCAAGAGATGCAGGCTTTGAATCTTTGGGATGAGGTAAGGGCATTGCGGTATCTCTTGAATCAGGACATGGTTTCCTTGAGAAAGACGGAAAGAAGAATTTACCACCTGGTGGAAGATCCGTTTACCCCTTTGGAACAGGCCGTGCTGGAAAGAATTTACCCAAAGGAAGAATTTCATCGCTGCTCTCAATGGGAGCTTTTGCCCCTGTCTCCCTTCAAGGAAGAGGGAAAAAATGTTGTTTTTGAAGGATATGGCTCTTATAACGAATGGCGAGAAGTGTTGGATCGAATCATAAAAACGGGACTTTCTTATGACCGGTTTGTAGTCGCCGCAGGAAAGGTTGCTCGATTCGCCCAATATTATCAGGAACATCCGGTGATTCCCTTCACATTGGGAGAAGGATCCGAAAGATATGGCTGTGTCAAGGAAGGAATTGCGTTAAGAACGGAACAGGCCTTGTTGGCCGGGTTTGGGGAAGAAGAAATCCCTTCCTTGGAAAGAGCCATCCGGGACTCTTTGAAATCATTGAAAACTCCGGGAGAAACTACTAGAGAGGGAAAGGTTCATCTTACCACATTGGGGCAGTTGCCTCTCATTCACCGCCCCGGAGTTTTTCTGGTGGGAATGGAAGAGATGATTCACAGACCCACAGAAGACCCGTTTCTTCTTGATGGAGACATTCTTGAGTTGCGAAAAAAGTGTCCTCAATCCACATTGAAGACTTCTTTGGAAAAAACAGGAGAATCCTTGAAGGAATTTCGGGATACCCTGGATTGGTTGAGAGAGCAAAAACAATCCATAGTCGTTAGTTATAGCCATTATGATACCGCCACCTTGAAATCCAAGGCGAAGCCTTCTATTCTGGTTGATTTGGAGGAGTCTTTCGTAAACGAGCCGGGGGGCGGCTTTTTTGAAGAACATCGCCTTCCCTTGACCCGGGAAGAAAGGTATATGGTACGGTCTTTTTGGAAGGGGCCCAGAAGGGTGCTTCCGTTGGAGGTAATAGGGTCTGAGGGCTTAGGGCCCGTGGCACCCCTTCGCCTTTCCGCCACGGAAGCGGAAGAGATGGTGAAATGTCCTTATGGGTTTGCCATCACTCATCTTATGGAGATGAAGCTGCCGGAAAAGGAGAAAGAACCGGGAAGGTGGCTGGATACAGGAGAAAAAGGCACTTTGTGCCATGAGATTTTTGCACGATATCACCAGTGGGAAAAAGGCGGGCTTTCTTTGGAGGACAAAGAGAGAAGGATGGAAACCTTTTGCCATCAGGTGATTTCCCGTTGGAAAAAAGAATTTCCCCCGGTGGGAAACCCAGAGAAAGAGATTCGTGATATAGAAAAATTGGCAAAAGAATATGTGGGGCTAAAACATCCTACGGATAACCGAAGGATGGTTTATGTGGAACACCCCATGACAGACAAGGAAATACTGGAAGAAAAAATATGGCTTAGGGGAAAGGCAGACCTGGTGGAAGAAGATCGGGAAAAAGAGATGATGGTGATTTCCGATGTGAAAACAGGAGACTCGGTGAATCAAGTGGAGGAGGACAGCAAGAGCTGCCTGCAAGTGCTGTTCTATTGTTGGCTGCTTCAACAGGAGGCACCTCCGGTGCCGGTGAAGGAAGGACATTATCTTTACCCGAAACAAGGGAGGGACATTTTCTGCTCTTACTCTGAAACCCGCCGGGAAGAAGTGGTTGGTCTGTTAAAAGAGGCAGTGAATGCTTTGGAAACGGGAGAAGGATGGAAGCGAGAGGAAGCAAATCATTGCATGTACTGTAAAGCAAAGGAGCAATGTGTACTTCAACAAAAAAACCGCTATTTTCAAAGTTTGCGAAAGGAGGGGCAGGGCCTTGATAAATAAGGATTGGTCGGATCAAAAAACCAGAGAAACCATTTCCTCCGAACTCGGGCTTGCCCAGAATGTGTTTTTAGCGGCAGGAGCTGGTTCGGGAAAGACCAGCAGTCTGGTAAATCGAGTGATGGGGTTGATTGGACGGGGCGTGCCTCTTTCCTCCGTAGTGGCCATTACGTTTACCAGAGAGGCGGCCCGAATGTTTTACGGCAGGATTACAGAAGAGCTGGAGGCTCAAATTCAAAAGAGAGCAGGGACTTCCCAGGAAAAGAGATATCGGGATGGACTGGCCCAGTTGGACATGGCTTTTTTCGGTACCATTGACAGCTTTTGTCGAAAGCTTCTGATGGAATTCCCGGCAGAAAGCGGGGTTCCTCTGGACATGTCTCCTTTGGAAAAACCTTCTGAAAAGGGAGCAATCATAGAGGATGTTCTAAGAGAAATGTGGCAAAACCAGGTTCCACTATCGGCTTATCGGGGAGCGGTTCGGTTATTGGATATGGATTTTAAACCTGAGGATCTAAGAAGGCTTCTACAATATGCCATGGAAGAGGACACTTTTCAGATTGAATTGCCACCGGACTCTTTCTTTCAATGGACCCAAGAGCTTCGGAATTATATGGAAGCGGCAAGAATTTTGGCAGAGGAGCTGAAAGGATACTATGACAAGAACATTCTTATGGGCAACAACGAAGAGCAAAGAAGAGGTATGACCACGAAGAAAAGTGTAGAATGCTATCGAAAAGCCTGGAAAGCCTCTCAGCTGGAGCATCCGGTCAACGGAGTGATTTTTCTGGACAATATGTTTCAGGTTTTTTCTTATAAAGAAGGCAAAGGAAAGGCCAAAAAACCGGAACAACTTCTAGAACGTGCTTTGGAATGTCTGGAGGATTCTCGAAGAGGGCGGATTTATGAAGCCTACGGTGAAAACAAGTATAGGGAGGCGATGTCCTGGGTAAAGGAGATGCAGGAGGCGTATCTTCTTGCCTGTTGGGGAAAAAGTCAAATCAGTTACCAGAGAAGCCTGTGCCTCCTGGTGGAGATGCTGGAAAAAGAGGCGGCCAATAAGGGGTTGTTGCTGGAATACATTCGAAACAAGTATGTTTATTATCTGGTTGACGAGTTTCAAGACACCAATCCTGTTCAGTCCCGGCTTTTTCATCTGCTGACCGCCAATCGTCCCGGTAGGCTGTTTATTGTAGGAGATGAAAAGCAGGCGATCTATCGTTTTCGTGGAGGGGATGTGGACAATTTTCATCGGGTAGAAAATGATTTTTCCCGAGATGGGGAAAGTGGCGTGTACCAATTAGCTCGAAACTTTCGCTCATCGGCACCTTTGTGTCAATGGTTCAATGATATTTTTTCCGGAGGGCGATTTTTTGGAGATGAATTTCCCCCCGTTGAATTTGCAGAAAAACAAAAGGCTTTTTCAGAGGTGGACCACATAGCATGGGATGGAGTGTATCGGTATCGGGCCATTCTTCCCAAAAAACGAACGGCTACGACCTCTGCAATTCCCGGCACAGAGGAAGAACAAGTACTGTCACTAATCGGCGGGCTACTGAACAAACCGGTGTCTTGCTATAACGCAAAAGAGAAGCGAATGACAACCCGGCCTTTGGGGTATGAAGACTTTATGGTGGTGACTTCCAGGAAAAATAAGTTGGATTCTTATATCGAGTTGTTTCGGGAGAAGGGAATTCCTTATCAAGTGGCCGGCAGGTCGAATTTGGAAAGTAGCACTTGTCTCAGAATGTTGACACGACTTTTGGCTTATTTGGCCACCCCGGAAGACCCTACCCTTCGGGGTCGTTTGATGTTGCTGGAGCCCTATTCCCTTTCGGAAAAAGAGTACTATCGGTGGATGCAAGGAGAAGGCTCTTCTTATGCGTTGGCCGTGGAAGAAGAAATCAATAGGCTGAGGTCTGTTCTTATGGGTAGGCCCCCCACCGCCATTTTTCGAATGGCCATGGAAGAAATGCGGTTGAGTTACCTGACAGAGGCCTTTCAGGTAAAAGAAGAACCAGATACGTTGTATTATGCGTTGGAGCTTATAAGGCAGGGAGAGGAAGAAGGAAAAATCAGAGATCTTTCTCAGTTGGTTCGTTTTCTGGAGGAGGACATTTTGTCGGGGGATTTTGAATATGAGTTATCTCTGACGGGGAAACCCAAAGGCGTGCGGTTGATGAATCTCCATAAGACCAAAGGCTTGGAGGCTCCAGTGGTCATCCTGGCCGATGGGGCCTATTCTGGAAGCAGAGAGCCGGAAAAACAGTATGATTACCAGAACCGGACAATCCGATGGTTTCATATACCCAACAAAAATCCGGGAGGCCCTCCTATGGGGAAGATGGTGGAAACCAGATACTTTTCGCAAGAGAAGGAAGAGGAAGAAAGAAAATTACAGGAAGAAGATCAGCGACTGCTGTATGTGGCAGCCACACGGGCAGAAAATATTTTGGTGATTCCGGAGATGTATAAAAATGGGGGGGACGACAGCCCATCTTCTCAGCCCTTGGCGGGAGATCGAAAACCCGGGCGATGGGAAGATCTTTTGACTGAGGGGTTGTTGGATCTTCATCAAAAGCTGGCGGAAGCCGGAGACTCTCCACGGGAAAAAACATCCCCCGGAGAGAAAGAAATTCCAGATCGATGGGGAGAGCAGGCACTCCCATCATTGGACAGAGAATCCACTTATCAAACCGTGCTTCCCAGTCAGGTGAAAAGCAAAGAGGAGCCCTTGTCTTCGCAGGAAGAGGAATCCGGCGAACTTTTGATATGGGAAACTTCGGAGGAGGAAGCGTACCGTAGAAGAGGCAGAGAAAGTACATTGTTGGGCACTTTAGTTCATCATCTTATGGAAGCATTGGTAAGCCGTTTGCCCCATCTTCCAGACCAACAAGGCGCCGCTATTTTGGTTGATGGGCTGCTGGGTTTTCATGGGGTATCCGACCAGGAAGAAGAGTTTTACCGCCAAGTTTTGTTGGAGGTATGTCACGATATGATGGAGGGAGGATACTCTCAAGAATGGGCAGGGCCCCACAGGGCTTTTCCGCAAAACCTTTTTTCCGTGTTGGAGAAAGCAGAAGAAATTTATACGGAATTGCCCTTTTCTTTCTACCTTTCCAAAGACCATCCGTTGATGGCCGCCTTGGGAGAAGAGTTGCAACTGGTATCGGATCGAGACGGGTATGTAAACGGGGTTATGGATTTGGTGTTTCGAGATGCCCAAGGGTATGTGATTTTGGATTACAAAACCAATCGTTCCAATGAACAACTTTGGCAGCATTACGAACCTCAATTGTTCTTGTATCAGAAGATATTGAAGGAGATGCTGGCTTTGGAGGAAGACCCCGGGGTTTATCTCTACCATATTCCGGTAAGGAAGGAAGGGGATTGATGGAAAGAGAAGGGTCGATTCATATCGAGGCGATGCGGATATGGGAATTGGATTTTTGGAGAGGCATTCTGGTGTGGTTTATGATTTTCGATCACATTTTGTTTGACTTGGCCTATGTCTTTCAAGTGGATTTTGCTTTTCTTCCCTTCTATTTTCATTGGCCCTTGCGGAGCTTTATCCGGATGCTGGTAGTCCTCAGCTTTGTGTGGCTTTGTGGGATTAGCTGTAGTTTTAGCCGATCCAATTTAGCCAGAGGCGCAAAACTGATGGGAGTGGCTTTATTACTCACCCTAGCCACATGGGGAATGGACTTGTGGCAGGGGGAAGGAAATCGATATCTCATTACTTTTGGGGTCCTTCATATGCTGGCCTTGTCCATCCTGTTGTTTTCTCTTTTGGAGCATGCTAAAAATCGAAAGGTTCTTTTGTGGCTGGGCGTGCCGCTTACCTTGCTGGGGTTGGTTTTCTTCTTCTGGGAGCCCGTGACGCCCCAGGGGTTTCCCTGGTTGTCCATGATTCTCCCTATGAAACAAGGGGTATACTCAGCCGACTATTTCTCCTTTTTGCCCTATGGAGGAATTTTATTAGTAGGAGCGTTTACAGGTCCGCTGCTTTATCCTCATAAAAAAAGCCGTTGGCCTTTGAAAAAAAGGCCAAGGCGAATTCTTCCGTTCTTGTTTACCGGGCGACATGCCCTTCTTTTTTACTTGATTCACCAACCCTTGGTATTAGGGATTCTATCCCTGTTCTTTTTCGTCTTCCGTGGTTAGCTGATATTTTTTGCTTTTTCGAACAAATTGTGTTTGGCTGATTCCAAGAGCTGCAGCCGCTTTTCGGGTGGAACCGTATCGACCCTGGGCTTGCTTGAGCAAGGCTTTTTCCAGTTGGCCCACCACTTCATCCAAGGAAAGGTGCATTTGGCTAGGACCTGTGGAGGTGGCTGAAAATATGTCCTTGTTCCGCTCCTGAAGAACATCCATCAAAGAGATGTATTCTTTGGGAGTGGTAATCATCAGTCGTTGTACCAGGTTCTCCAATTCCCGGACATTTCCAGGGAAACTTTGCTGGGACAGGTAAGTGACGGCATCTTCTTCTATGGTCCTTTGGATTCCAAACTTTTCCCCATAGGTTTCCAGAAAATAATGGATGAGTGGGGCAATGTCTTCTCGCCGTTCTTCCAAGGATGGAATTCGTATGGGAAACACATTTAAGCGATAATAGAGATCTCTTCGAAAAACATTTTTTTCTACCAACTCTTCCAAGTTTTTGTTGGTGGCGGAAAGGATTCGCACATTGGTGCGGATGGGATGGTTTCCGCCCACCCGATAGAATTCTCCGTCTTGAAGCACTCGAAGCAATTTGGCTTGCATCTCCGGGGGGATTTCAGCAATTTCATCCAGGAATAGAATCCCGTGGTCTCCGGTTTCAAAGTAGCCTTTTTTCCCGGAGGGATTGGCCCCGGTAAAGGCGCCTTTCTCATATCCAAAAAACTCCGATTCCATTAGATTGGGAGCGATGGAGGCGCAGTTCACCTTGAGGTAAGGTTGCATTTTTCGACTGCTGTTCTTCTGGATGATGTTGGCCAGTTTTTCCTTGCCGACTCCGGTTTCTCCGGTAATCAGCACGTGACAGTCGTACTTGGCCACCCGCAAAACCTCTTCCACCAATTGGGTCATCAGATGAGAGTGGGAAATGAAGCCTTCAGCTACCGCGGCGCTGTATCCCAGCGATTCCTTGAAGCTTCTGTTCTTCAGTGTGGCGTAGGCCGGTTCTTTGAGGAAGACCGGGTCCCCCATGTAAACATCGTTTAAATAAGGCATCAATTCCTTGGTCATCTGGATATCGAAGGCATCGTATTCCTCCAAGTAACCGTCGGCACACTGGATGTTCAGCTGCCTGGCAATGGACTCGGTGATGTAGAGGCCGATGTTGTAATTGTTCACCAAGTTGGCAAAAAAAACGGACCCCCCCGAACGGGTGGCCAGAATGTTGATGGTTTCCGCCCCGGGAATATCTGCACAATTGATGGAGATGTCAAAAAGGGCATCCAGATTGAGACTTTCCAGGCATTCCAAAGGCTTTAAGATGTTTACATAGTGAATTTCTGTGAAAACTTGAGAGATGAGTTGATCGATTCGTGTGCCTTTTAAAGTCAGCTCAGTTTTTTTATCCAGCAAACAGACCACATTAGCGCCCGGGCTTACTACCCGACGGACGGTATAACCATAAAGCAGGTTCATCATCAAATTATTGCCCACAATCAACACATTTTGTTTGCCATAGGCTTCCTTGCTGATATGGAAAAGGGTGCCGGATTCGTTGAAGGTGAAGAGAAGGATATGGGCGGGAAGGTCCATTGGCTTGGGGACCAAAGGGATTTCGTTGAAGGCGATGGCATATCCGTCGGCTTCGATTTGTCCCAGTGCTTTATGAACACTTCGGATATGGCTGAGATAGAGTGGCACGGTGGTAAGGGAAGTGTTGCAGAGAACTTCATCTCCTATTTTAAAGCCTTTTGGATTGTCATATTCGGGGCCAATTTCTTCTACGATGCCATATAAAAGACCGCCGGTGTCTGTGACAGGATTGTGCAATTTTCCCCGCTTTATCACAATATCCATGATTTTGCTTTTGATGGCCTCTTCGTCGTGATTGGCTTCCATGGAGATTTGCTTGAAGCTGGTGCCTTCCAAATGAATGCGGCGAATGGAGATTCGCAGTTCGTGTGGAAGCAATTTGCGACTGTTATCAATTCGCCAGGCCACAGTGGGAAGCACATGGTTGGGTTCCAAGACCCTGGCTGTGCCGTAGGATTTGTTGGTCATGGTTCACTCCTGTTCCAGTGAGTTAATAGCGGTTCACACCATAATCATACCTTGTTTTTCTTGAAATAGCAAGGAAAGAGATGATATAATCCCTAGGAAACAGAAGTCGGGAAGCAGGGAAGAAGTGGGCCAAAGAACCCATAAAAAAGAAAGCAACAGGTGAAAAATGAGACTGAACAAATACATTGCGCAACACGGAATAGCCAGCCGTAGAAAAGCGGATCAGTTGATTCAGGAGGGAAAGGTTCTGGTCAATGGAAAAATCCTTTCAGAGTTGGGATACGATGTGAAGGAGGGGGATCGGGTTCAGATTGGTGGAATCCTTTTGGAGGGACCCGAAGAAAGGGTTTACTATGCGTTGCATAAGCCCCTTGGTTACATTACGGCGGCTCAAGATCCCCAGGGGAGGCCTGTGGTGACGGATTTGTTGACCGATGTGACCCAACGGGTTTTTCCTGTGGGAAGGTTGGATTATGATACTTCGGGACTTTTGATTATGACCAACGACGGGCAAATGAGCTTTCGGATGAGTCATCCCAAGCATCAGGTGCCCAAGACATATGAAGCCTGGGTCACAGGGCATCCTTCAAAAGAACGAATTCATAAATTGAAAAGCGGGGTAGACATTGGGGGATATATCACCAAACCTGCCCAAGTGGAATTGTTGAAAGAATCGGAAAAAGGGACTCTGCTGCAAATTACCATTCATGAGGGTAAGAACAGGCAAGTGCGAAAAATGTTGAAAGCCGTGGGTCACCCGGTGGTGGAACTAAAACGGACCTCTGTCGGGGAGATCCGTTTGGGCCGCTTGATGGCAGGCCATTACCGAAAACTGAACAAAGAAGAAATGGCGTATCTTCAGTCTCTATAGACGCTGGCCTATAGGAAGGGGGCAAATAAGTTCCCCAGGATGGGAAGGGAAAGGACATTTTCCGCAAAATCCGGATTTTGATCTGCAGCCTTTAGAGTAAGAAAAAAGATTAGGAGGGCTAGGACAACGGCGCCCACCGGTTTAATCCACCGGAATTTTTTGGACTGAGCTTCCTGTTTTGCGGAGCTCTCTTCTTCTTTTTTGATGACTTCTTCCACCTGCGCACCCAATTCTTCCGGAAGCTCCGGTTCGAAATAAATGGTTTTGATTTCTTTCAGTCGGTTCAGAGATTCTTCGTCCATTGAGGAATCGATTTTCAGCTCTCTTCGCACTAGAGATAGTCTTCCCAATACTTCCGGGTTTTTCAGATGGAGAATGTCTTCGATTTCGGATACCGTCATATCTTCCAGGTAGAAGAGTTTGAACACATTGGTGGCAGAAGGTTCTATGGTTTCCATAAGGGCATATAGTTGGGAGTTGTCCGTAAATTTTCGCTCATAGTTTCTTTGATGCATGCTACGCATGCCATAGCGACATAGCAATTGGTAATACCAGATTTTCATAGGAGGAAGATCCTGCAGTTTTCTTCCGTTTAGAAGACTGAAGTAAATTACATTGGTTACTACTTCCATGGCCGCTTCCCGGTTTTTTACCAGGCTGTAGGAAAGATAATAGAAGCGGGGATAATTTTCCCGGGCAAATTCCACCAGGTTCCGATGAATGTTTTCGGTGATTACAGGATTGACTTTTGGCATGGTAGATTCCTTTCTTATTGGATTAGCGATTTTCGTATAGGATTTGGTATTCTACGATTCGTTTTCGTGTGCTCATGACGGTGGGCATGGCTGCGCTTAAGGGTATAAAAGTAAGGATGTTGGCAGTCAACGCCAGGATGGCTGCAAAGATAACCGGTAAGTCCGTGGCGAACAGGAGAAGGATTAGAAAAAACACGCCCACAATTAAGCCCCAAGATGCAGCTGCTGCATGGGATCTTTTCCAAAAGAGAGCCCCCAATGTAGGAACGATTAATTGGGCGGTTCCGCTCATCCCGATGGTGCCGGTTTCAATAATCAATCCCGGGGATTGAAGCAAAAGGATATAGGCTACGGCGGATATTCCCAGAACAGACCACTTTCCAACGCTCACCAGAGTGCGTTCCGGTGCGTTGGGATTAATATATCTTCTGTGCACATCCATGGTATATATGGTAGCCAAAGCGTGGATTTGGGAATTGGCGGTGGACAGGGCAGCGGCAGCAATACCACACAATAGGATGGCTCCCAGAATGGGGGGAGCATATTGGGCCAGAAGCTGGGGAATGAGATTGTCGGTGTGAGTCAGATTCGGTAGCAGGGCCCTGCCTGCGGATCCGGCAAACAAAGGACCCAGGTACATGATGGTGGCCAAGATAATCAGCAACGGCATGATTTGAAAGGTTTTTAGACGCCCCGTGGCGTAGATGCGAATCCACATCTGAGGGCCCATCAAAGCACCGACAGGCACGATGAGAAACATACCCAGCCAGAGCAATGAAGAAGACCAGGGGCTGTTTTGGGGAAGAGTTAAAAGTTCCGGGTTGGTTTCCGTCATAATTTGGAAAGTCGCCTGAATTCCACCGGCTTTCCAAACCACGAAAAATCCGGTAATCAGCATGGAAAGGAAAATCAGGCAGCCGTAAAAAATGTCTGCCAGCGCTACGGCACGAAGTCCTCCGGCCCATAAGTAAATGATGATAATCAAATAGAAAATCAGCCCGGCCACTCTCCAGGGAATCAATCCGTAAGTAGCGGTTTCGATGAGATAGGCTCCTCCGGAAAGTTGTATCATCAGATAAGGAATGGTAAAAACTATGAGGATTCCGGTGACGATTCCATCTAATTGTTTTGAACCGTAAATGTCATGGAAAAAATCGGTGGGGGTGATGTAATGGAAACATTTCCCGTAGAACCACAGTCTTTTCCCCAAAGTCATAAAGAGCAAGCCAAACAACCCATTCCATGCGAAGGCGGTCATGTAAAGAGGGCCCTGACTATAGAAGGAGGAAGCAGACCCCATAAAAGCGAAGGAACTGACCCATGTGGCATACACAGTAAAGAACACCATCACCGTAGGCATGCTTCTGGATTGCAAGAAAAAATCACCTACGGTAGGAATCGAATTGGCCCTTGCCACTTCTGCCAAAACCAAAGGAATGAAGGTGAAAATGAAGATGACCATTAATACAGAGGTTGATAGTTCCATAGCTATATTTTATCATATTTCTTTCTGAAAAAGAAAAGGATTGGGGCGAAAGCAAATGGATTTTATCGGCCTTTTTCGGTATAATGAGACCATGGGAATTCTATCCGTGGTCTTTATGGCGTTTGTCGGCTTTACCCTTTTCATGGCCGGCCTATATTTTTACCTTTTTGCAAGGAGCCAGGAGCGGTTTATTCAGTACTGGGGGCTTTGTTGGGTTTTCTATTCCCTAAGCCTTCTCTTTTTAATTTTGGGGGAAAATTTGCAAGAATCCCGCCTTTTTGAAATCAGAAAAGTTTTTGATGTGTTGAATATTCTCTGTCTTTTGTTTGGAGTATACTCTTTTTCCAATCGCAGAATTCCCGGATATTGGATGAGATTTACTTTGTATTTGATGATTTGGGTGGCGGTATCGGTATTTTATCAATTTGACATTATGGCCATCTATCTCCCCTTGTCCATGTTCCAAATGGCCATCACTACCGTGCTGGTTGCCATTATTTTTTCTCATTGGGAAACGAAAAAACTGCAGAAATGGATGGCTATGGTGGTGTTTCTTTTGTGGGGATACGGGAAAGCCATGGGGTCTATTTATGAAGGTTATTTTAGTGGCTCCTCCACTCTGTATCTGGCGGAAATCATCTTTTCCAATGTGTTGAATTTTATCATTTTTATTCTCTATTTGGAGCGAACGACGGAGCGAATGGGCTTTGCAGAAAAAATATTCAAGATGATGGCGGAAAATGCATCGGATGTTATTTTTATTTATAGCTTTAAGCCAAATCCCAGCTTTAGCTACATTACCCCTTCTGTGGAGCGGATGTTGGGATATACACCGCAAGATTTTTATGGAGATTCCCGCTTCTATTTAAATGTGGTGGACTCCTCAGAAGTAGAGCGTATCCAAGAGCTGTTTGATCCCCGTCATCCGAAATCTCAAGAGCAGGAAACCGGATTATTTCGACTTCTTCATAAAAATACGGGCCCTTTGTGGGGAGAGATGAAGCGTACACTGATTTACGAAAATGGGGAGGCTGTTGCCATTGAGGGAATCCTTCGGGATGTAACCACCACCAAAGAGGCTGAGGAACAATTGCTGACTTCCAAGAATGCCCGGGAGCAGCTGTTGTCCTATATTTCTCATGAGCTGAAGACACCGGTCACTTCGATTTTGGGCTATATTACCGCTCTTCGGGATGGCACTCTGAACATGCCGGAAGATCGACAAACGGCTTTGGATACCATTTTTAAAAAGACCCTTATGCTGGAAAATTTGATTCTAGATTTGTTTCAACTGTCCAAACTGGAAACCAAACAATTCAGCTTTCAGTTTTCTCTGATGGGCGCCGAAGAATTGGCGGAAGAGTTGGTGAAAAATTATGGATTGGATGTTCGAAACGCCGGCATGAAGTTGGCGTTGTCACGGGAACGCAAGGAACTCTCCAAACACAATGTAATCGTGGACAATCAGAGAATGGGTCAGGTTTTCAATAATATTTTGCAAAATGCCATCCGGTATTCCAAGCCGGGAGATTCCATCCAAGTGAAGTTTTTCATTGAACGAAGTCGGGAACGGCTAGTATTCACCGTAAGTGACAAAGGTCCGGGGATTCCCACCGGGGAGATGTCCCAAATTTTCCAACGGTTTTATAAGGGGAAGGATGAAGGTGCAGGAAAGAATTCCGGCAACAGCGGTCTGGGGCTTACCATATGCAAGGAAATCGTGGAAGCGCATCACGGAACCATTGAAGTGAAAAGCAGTGTAGGCCGGGGCAGCACCTTCGTCGTTGCAATTCCCCTGTATCAAGATTAGAATGAAGAGAGGCGTATAGGAGGAACCCATGGCAGGAGAAAAGATATTAATCATAGATGATGAAAAGGCCATCAACGATTTGGTGGTTTCCTATCTCCAAAAGGAGGGCTTTTCTCCCCTGTCTGCCTATACGGGAAAAGAAGCCCTGGAAGTTCTGGAAAAGGAAAAGCCGGATTTCGTGGTGCTGGATATTATGCTTCCGGATATTGACGGGAACGCTTTATGTTTGGAGATTCGTAAAAAGAGCGAGGTTGGCATCTTGTTTTTAAGCTGTCGAGAGGAAGAAATGGATAAAATCATTGCCCTCTCCGCAGGGGGAGATGATTATATGACCAAGCCTTTTATGCCGGGAGAGCTGGTGGCCCGCATCAAAGCCCATCTTCGCAGACACCAAACTCTGGGACTTCATAAGGGAAAGGGAGAAGAGGTTTATACCTATCCCGGACTTACGGTAAATGTTACCACCCGGGAAGTGGTGGTGGAGGGAGAAGACGTTTCTTTGACTGCCAAGGAATTTGATCTTCTCTTGCTGTTTGTACAAAACCCCCGAAGGGTGTTTAGTGCAGAGCAGTTGTTTGAATTGGCATGGCAAACCAGCAGCTTGGCAGGAGATTCCAGAACAGTGATGGTGTACATCAGCACGCTTAGAAAAAAGATTGAACCAGGGCCGGACAGCCCCAAATATATTCTAAACATTCGGGGGGTGGGATATAAGTTTAATCATCAACTGCTTCGGGAAGAGGGAGGAGAGAACCATGGTTAAATTGACAAGAAAAATGATTCTGGTGCGGATTTTGATTGTTGGAGGTGTGGTTGCTCTTTTCGGAGGAGTGGCCTGGTACTATTGGGAAACTATTTTTAAATATTGAGAAAAAACCCCGGTCCATAGGAAATGGATCGGGGTTTTTTGATGGTTGTTTTTCTTTTTGGGAGGATTTCTTCTCCCGTGAAGCATAGAAGCTACATATTCACGCCGTGATAGAAATCGGAATATTGCTGTTTCAATTCGTTCATCAGTTTTTCCGGTCGAGGCTTGGTGACATAGGACACTACGATGAACACAATAATGTTAACGATTAAGGCCAACAAAGCGCCTCCACCACTAGCGAAGGGTCCGGGAGGGGTGAGTACTTTGAAAGTAAACAGGCTGAGAAGGCCAATTCCTGTTAACGTTCCCGCTATGGCCCCCGCCACGGTGGATCTCTTCCAGAACAAGGCACCCATAGTGGGTACAATAACTTGTGCTGTTCCTCCCAAAGCTACCAAGCCGATGGTTACCAGCAAGCCGGGCACATACAATGCCATGATATAAGCGATGGCCGAGAAGACCAGAATGGCCCAGCGTCCAACCCATACCAGGGATCTTTCGGACATATTTTTGTTGATATAAGTTTTATGGAAGTCCATGGTATATCCGGCGGACATAGCGTGGATTTGAGAGTTGGCGGTTGACATGGCTGCTGCTGCTCCGCAGGCCATTAAAGTAGTGGCCAACACGAAAGGTGCATGATTGAAAAGCACGGTAGGCAGAATGTAGTCCGCGATGCCTCTTTCCAAAGTGGCAACATCAGGGTACAATAATTTTCCGCTGTTGCCGGTAAGAGCGGATCCGATATAGGCAATGGCTGCGAATCCCAGCAGGAAAGGCATCAGGTTGAATAGTTTGCCTGATTTTACTGCATACATACGTGTCCACAACTGGGGACCCATAAAGGAACCCACCGGGGTGATGATAAACATGGCCAGCCAGTTCATCCAACGTGTTTCTGTTAAAATGCGATGGCCCGGGAACTGTTCGCCCAGCTGGTCAAACATCGCTGCCGGTCCACCCAGCAGATTGGCAATGTAGAACCCGGCAAAAATCATGCCGAAGAACAGCAGCACGCCGTAGAAAATATCGGTCCAAGCTACGGCACGCAATCCGCCTGCCCACACATAGATAATGATAACTACATAGAACAAGAGCGCCGCCAGAGCAAATGGAATCTGGTTACCAGAGGCAACCTGGATTAAGTAAGCCCCACCGGTTAATTGAATCTGCAGGTAAGGAATGGTGAACAGCAACATGATGACGGCAATAATGTTTCCCAAAGCCACCGAGCCATATTGATGGACGAAGAAGTCTTTGGGAGTGATATAACCGTTTAATCTTCCCATGTACCAAATCTTTTTACCTACACCAAAATACAGCAAACCGAATAAAATGTTCCAAGCGATAGCGGTCCAATACATGGGACCGGTGGTGTAGAAATACCCGTTGGACCCCAAGAAGGCGAATGCGCTCCACCAAGTAGCAGCTACAGTAAAGAATACGGCGATGGATCCCATGCCACGGCCTTGTACAAAATAGTCTTCTGTGGTGGCGACGGACCTTCCTTTGGCAATGAACCCGATGGCCAATGGGAACAACATAAAGAAGCCGATAATAATAAGTGCGATTGCATTTGGACTCATTGCATGTCACCTCCTTTCGGTGTGCCGGCCGCAGTTGTTTCCGCAGGCTCTCCCCAATTGTTTTTAAAGGCTATGAATATTACTACACACATGTAAGCCCAACAACATAGAATAAAGCCATAGATAAAAGGAAGCCCAAAGATATAGGGTTCCGCTATGCCTTTGAAAAACAGCACCCCCGGAAACTCCATAGCCAAGAATCCTAATAGAATCAGGCCCCAATAGAGCTTTGCTTTCCCGGACATTTTACGATCGTCTGGTCTCATAATTGTTCCTCCTTTCTGAGAGTAGTAGGGATTTTCCCCGTTTGTGATTTGAGATTTCCAAGAATCTCAACTTAAGGATACTACATGAGAATTAAAAGAAAATCAAAGGATTCTTAAAATTATCTAAAAATTCTCACATTCGGAACGAACCGATATCGCATCGATTTTTTAGGGCGCGATGCCGATGTGGTTCAATTCATCGCCAAGCACCCGTATAAGGATTGGAATTTCAAGAGTTGTTTCCACTTTTACTTTGGCATGAGCCTTGCTATATATAAAGATAATAGCACGGCTTACGATGTATCACCAATATATAATTAAAGTTACAGGAGGAAGAAACAATGAAAAAAGGATGTCCTTATGGTACCCATCGCGTAATTTCACCCAAAGGTGTATTACCTCAACCCGCTGATGTGATTGATAACACCATGGAGATTTTTGACAATGAAGTGTTGATTGACGTTCAAACCTTAAATATCGATTCCGCATCATTCACGCAGATTGAAAGCCAAGCAGAAGGAAATGTGGAAGAAATTAAAAAAATCATGAAAGGCATCGTAGCCAAAGCCGGGAAACATAAAAACCCTGTTACCGGTTCCGGGGGGATGTTGATTGGAACTGTGAAGGAAGTAGGACCGGCTTATGTAGGAGAGTTAAAAGCGGGAGACAAAATTGCCACATTGGTATCTCTTTCCCTGACCCCGCTGGTGATTGAGGAAATCTATGATGTGCGGCCGGATATTGACCAAGTAGACATCAAAGGTCAGGCTATTTTGTTCCAAAGCGGTATTTATGCAAAAATCCCCACAGATATGCCGGAGGGGCTGGCATTATCAGCATTGGATGTAGCTGGAGCTCCTGCTCAAACAGCCAAATTGGTAAAACCCGGCGATAATGTTGTGGTGATAGGCGGTGGCGGAAAATCCGGGTTGCTGTGTTTGTATGAGGCAAAGAAAAGAGCCGGGGTTACTGGAAAGGTGATTTGCGTAGGCCATAGCGAAAGATCTACCAATCGAGCCAAAGACCTGAATCTGGCCGATGCCTATATTTCTGCCGATGCTACCGATGCGGTTGCCATGTACAATAAAATCCATGAGCTAACTAACGGGGAATTGGCCGACATCGTGATTAACTGCGTTAATATCGAGAATACAGAAATGGCATCCATTCTTTCCTGTAAAGATGGGGGTACGGTATATTTCTTCTCCATGGCTACCAGCTTTACGAAAGCAGCTCTCGGAGCCGAAGGAGTGGGAAAAGATGTGAACATGATTGTAGGAAATGGATATACCAAAGGACATGCGGAAATCACGCTCCAGGTATTGAGAGAGAGTGAACCTTTGAAAAAATTGTTCCAGGAAATGTATGCGTAAATCCTTAAGTAGAAAAGAAAGAAGGGAATCAAGATGGCGATAAGGAATTGGAAAGATGTTCCTCTTTGGAAGGGTGTTACGGATGAGCAGTGGAATGATTGGCATTGGCAGGTCCAAAATCGATTAACCACTGTGGATCAAATCCAACAGGTTATTAATTTAACTCCGGAAGAAAAAGCAGACATCGAAAAGGTAATGAGAGGCTTTCGCGTAGGGATTACTCCTTACTATGCCTCTTTAATGGATCCGTCGGACCCCAGATGCCCGGTACGTATGCAGGCGGTACCTACTTTGGCGGAAACCCATCGTTCCGAGGCAGACATGATGGATCCTCTTCATGAGGACGAAGATTCTCCGGCTCCCGGATTGACCCACCGATATCCGGACAGAGTTCTGTTTTTAATTACAGACCAGTGTTCTATGTATTGCAGACATTGTACCAGAAGAAGATTGGCAGGAGAAACGGATGGCGCTCGTTCTATGGAAGACATTAATGCGTGCATTGACTATATCCGGCGTACTCCCGTCGTCCGGGATGTTTTGTTGTCCGGTGGAGATTGCTTACTGGTGGAGGATGAGGTGCTGGAATACATCATCAGTGAATTGAGAAAGATTCCCCATGTGGAGATTGTGCGACTAGGGTCCAGAACCCCGGTGGTCATGCCCATGAGGATTACGGATCGGCTTTGTGATATGCTGAAAAAATATCACCCCATTTGGCTCAATACACATTTCAACCATCCCAAAGAAATCACACCGGATGCCGTGGAGGCTTGCCGAAAGCTGGCGGATGCGGGAATTCCCCTGGGAAATCAAAGCGTGCTCTTGCGGGGAGTTAACGACTGTTCCCACATAATGAGGGATTTGGTACATGGGTTGGTTATGAATCGAGTTCGTCCATACTATATTTACCAGTGCGATTTGTCTTTGGGAATCGAACATTTCAGAACCAAAGTGTCAAAGGGGATTGAAATCATTGAAGGACTCCGGGGTCACACTTCCGGCTACGCAGTACCTACCTTTGTGGTGGATGCGCCGGGTGGTGGCGGGAAGACGCCAGTGATGCCTCAATATGTAATTTCTCAAACTCCGGACAAGGTGATTTTAAGAAATTACGAAGGTGTAATCACTACCTACACGGAACCGGTAGATTTACCAGAGATAAAATGCACTTGCGATTATTGTACCGGAAAAAAAGAATATCACTATGAGGGAGTAGCAGGGTTGGCCCAAGGAGAGCGTATGTCCATGGAACCTGCCCACCTCTTACGGCATGAACGTAATAAGCACAAGTAACGGGAGGGCTCATGGGGGTTTTGCGCGAGTTTTCCCAACTGAATAGAACCATTTCCATCGTCGGGATGGCCAAAAACTCGGGGAAAACTACAACTCTGAATTATTTTGTTGAAGAGGCCATGGATGAAGGCATATCACTGGGCGTTACTTCCACTGGCAGGGACGGGGAAAGTACGGATCTTGTTACGGGAACGGAGAAACCGAAAGTGTACCTTTATGAGGGGACTTTGGTTTCCGTTCCCACTAAGCTGTATGAATTGGCAGAGGCGGGGTTGGAGATTTTGCGAATGACGGAGTATCGCACATCCATCGGTCCTCTTCTGCTGTGCCGTGTGGTGGACTCCGGCTATGTTCAAGTGGCCGGGCCCCTTTCTACCAGAGAGCACAAGCAGCTGTGTGAAGAAATGTTGGCCTTGGGAGCTCAATTGATTTTGATTGATGGGGCGGTGGACCGGAGGTCCATTGCCGCTCCCGCCACTTCCGACGGCGTGGTTTTGGCAACTGGTGCGGTGCTATCCCGGAGCATGAAACGAGTGGTGGAAGAGACGGCTCATGTAGTAGGTCTTTATGGGTTGCCGGTATTCAAAGACAAGGAAGCCATTTCCCTGATTAAAGAAAATGGGGAGGATCAAATTTTTTTCTTGGACCAGACAGAGGACGGCCTGACTCTTCGCAACTTCGAAGGGAAGACGGGACTCACTGCCTCTCGATTTTTAGATGAGGAGTTGAATGACCACACACGATATGTGTATCTTCCGGGGGCCATGACCAAGGGCGTGATTGAAGACATTTACCCCGGGAAATTGAAAAAGTTAGTTTTTGTGTTGAAAGATCCCACTAAAATATTTATCGACAGTCACTCGTGGCAACAGTGGTGTAAGAAAGGATTGCAAGTCCAGGTACTGGAAAACATCAAGGTGTTGGCGGTGTCGTTGAATCCTACGGCCCCCACCGGATATGCTTTTGAGCATGAAGAATTGATGGTTTCCATGAGGGGGGCTCTGCCAAACCTCCCCATATTGGATGTGAAACGATAGGAGCCGATTTATGGCGAAAAGATTAGCCAACAGTAAAACTAAAAATCAGTCCGGGTTGGACTATGTAATGGGTAGTTTAAACTTGTTGACACCTTTTGGAGAAAAGGCAAAAAAAGAAATGGAGCCCTTTTTCCCGGGACAGGAAGAAGACTTGCGGCAGGAACTGGAACGAATTCATTTGTTGAAAGAAACCATCGTGAGTCGAAAAGAGTACTGGAACCCGGTGGAGGGAGCTTTCATGGAGATGAAGGATTGCACTTTTAGTATTACCAGAGCCGGAAAAGATGTGCTTACGGTGGTGGAGCTTTTTGAATTGAAAAATCTGCTCCTGGCTATGGAAAAACTTCATCAACATCTGGAAGAGTTTTCAGAAATTTTTCATCAACCTTTACCGGAGCCTTTTCGTTTGGCCTCGGTGAAATCTTTATTAAAAGCTTTGGATCCAAGGGAAGAAGGCATTCAAACTTTCTATTTGTACGACGAGTTCTCTTTGGCGTTGAAGGAGCTTCGAGAGAAGAAAAGACAGCTGGAAAAAGAGATTCGGTTGGAACGAAAAGCTCTGAGCCAGCAGCTGAAAGAAGAAAAAGGTGTTTCGTTAACTCCGAAATTTGAGTGTGTGGTATCCAAGTCGGAACCGGAGCGCCTTCGGGAAATGGAGCAGGTTTCTCGTCTTTGTCGATTCGAAGAAGACTATATGTCAGTGACCTTTGGATTAAAAGATACGGAAAAAGTGGATGGTTTGATTCATCAAATGAATCAGGCTGAAGAAGCCATTGAAGAAGAAGAATGGAAGGTGCGAGAAGCTTTGTCCCATAAGGTGGCAGAGTATGGGAGCTTGCTTTTGGAAAACGGTAAGCGGGTGGGTCTGTTTGATCGAACCTATGCCAAAGCTCAATTGGCTTTGAGCCGTAATTTGGTGAAACCGGAAATTATAGATGACCATGGGTTGGAGTTGGACCGAGGACGCCATTTGGAGGTGGAGGCCCTGTTGGAAAGAAAAGGAAAGGAATACTGTCCCGTTAGCTTTGTGTTGAAGCCCGGGGTGGCCTGTATCACCGGAGCCAACATGGGAGGAAAAACTGTTTCGTTGAAATTGGCCGGATTGGTAGCCTTGATGACCCAGTATGGGTTCTTTGTGCCGGCAGCTCAGGCGAAAGTAGGGCTTTCTTCCCATATTCAAATGTTAATCGGTGATAGTCAGTCTCTGGAAAGAGGATTGTCCAGCTTTGGCGGAGAAATGGAAGAATTGAGAGAGGCTTTGGATCACAGCCAAGAGAAGACGCTGCTTCTCATTGATGAAATTGCCAGTGGTACCAATCCCAAAGAGGGAACGGCTCTCAGCAAAGGCCTGGTTTCTTATTTGATGAAAAAACCTTACATTTGCTTGATTACCACCCATTTTGATTCCGTGGCAGACTTGCCCGGAGTAGTAAATTTACAGGTTATTGGCTTGGCTCAAGCGGACTTTGAGCGATTGAGACGGGAATTGCGTTATGCCAACCGAAAGGAACGAATCCAACTGGTTGCCAAGTACATGGACTACCGTTTGCGTGTAGTAGAAGGGGCCAGGGATGTGCCGAAAGAGGCCATCCAGATTGCCGAGATTCTTGGCTTATATCCTGAAATTATTGAAGGGGCAAAAGGGTACCTTTAGGAACCGAATCGGTATATCTACGAAAGCGTTGAAGGAGATCGTAAGAATGAAAAGCAAATTAAATTTAGACCCAAAGCAAGTGGAGGAAGCTCGTTCCTATGCGGCAAAGATCGCCGGAAGCATGCAAGAGTTTATCGATAAGCATACTACCGTATCTACGGAACGAACGGTTCTACGGCTATTAGGAGTGGACGGGGTGGACGAAGTCGAAACACCCCTTCCCAATGTGGTAGTAGATCGTCTCAATGACGGTGGCGTATTGTCCAAGGGAGTAGCTTACTGGATTGGAAACGCCATGATTCAAACAGGAGAAACTCCGCAAACCATTGCGGAAAAAGTTTCTTCAGAAGAATTGAATCTTCTGAAACTACCTTTGGCACCTACTGAAGAAATTCAAAGAGTTTTGACACCGGTAGTGGAGCAAGCCCTGGAATCCATCCGGCAGCAAACTCAAGCCAGAGAGCAATACCTTGCCCGGATTGGAGAGGGGAAAAAACCATACCTGTATGTCATTGTAGCTACCGGAAACATCTACGAGGATGTGGTGCAAGCCAGAGCAGCTGCCCGCCAGGGAGCAGACATTATTGCGGTAATCCGTACTACCGCTCAAAGCCTTTTGGATTATGTGCCTTATGGGCCCACTACAGAAGGATTTGGAGGCACTTACGCCACTCAGGAGAATTTTCGAATCATGCGAGAGGCCTTGGACGAAGTGGGAGAAGAAGTGGGAAGATACATTCGCCTTTGCAATTACTCCTCGGGTTTGTGTATGCCGGAAATTGCCGCCATGGGCGCTTTGGAACGGCTGGATGTGATGTTGAATGATGCACTCTATGGGATTTTATTCCGAGACATCAATATGCAAAGAACTTTGATTGACCAGTTCTTTTCCAGAGTAATTATCGGATATTCCGGGATTGTTTTTAATTCTGGGGAGGACAATTATCTTACCACTGCCGATGCATACGAGGAGGCGCACACCGTTTTGGCTTCCCAATTTATTAACGAACAGTTTGCGGTGTTGGCCAATATCAAAGAAGAGCAGATGGGGTTGGGCCATGCTTTTGAAATGGATCCCGATTTGGAGAACGGATTTCTTTATGAGCTGGCACAAGCCATTATGGCTCGGGAAATTTTTCCCAAGGCCGCACTGAAGTATATGCCTCCTACTAAATATATGACGGGCAATATTTTTAAAGGAGCCATTCAAGATGCTATGTTCAACATGATTTCGGTTTGGTCTGGGCAAAGCCTGCAGCTATTGGGAATGTTGACAGAAGCTATTCATACTCCCCATATGCACGATCGGTATCTAGCCATCGAAAATGCTTCCTATATTTTCAATAACGCAAGAGATTTGGGGCAGGAGATTGAGTTTAAGGAAGATGGCATCATTCAAAGAAGGGCTCAGAGTGTGCTATCCGATGCCAGATTGCTACTGAAGGATATTGAGAGGGAAGGCTTGTTTGCTACCATTGAACAGGGAAAATTCGGTGGAGTAAAACGACCAAGAGACGGTGGGAAAGGCTTGGCAGGGGTGTGTGCCAAGGATGGAGATTACTTCAATCCCTTTATTCCGTTGATGATGGGAGGTGCCAAATAATGAGTGGAGAAGCAATGGATAAAACAAAAGTAGCCACGGCACAAGTGGATATGACAAAGGTAAAGCCTTATGGGGATACCATGAATGACGGTATGACAGAAGTGGCATTTACTCTGCCGGTACCTTATGGGGAAGAAGGCAATGAAGCAGCGAAGATTCTAGTAAAGAAAATGGGATTAACGGAGCCCACCGTGGTCTATTCCAAGGACATGGGCGGCGAGTATACTTTCTTTGTTGTATATGGAAAATGTAGTCATACGGTGGATTTTACCCAAATCAAGGTGACCAAGGTGGAAGTGGATGTGATGAGCCGGGAGGAATGTGGCGAATACTGGGAAGAAAACATAGGTCGTCCTGTAGTCATTGTTGGGGCGTCCACAGGAACAGACGCCCACACCGTGGGAATTGATGCCATTATGAACATGAAGGGTTTTCATGGTCATTACGGATTGGAGCGGTACAAGGGTGTGGAGGCGCTTAATATGGGATCACAAGTCCCCAATGAAGCGTTGATTGCAAAAGCCGTTGAAATGAATGCAGATGCCATTCTGGTGTCGCAAACGGTAACCCAGAAGGATGTACACATTACCAATCTCACCAATATGATAGAACTTTTAGAGGCGGAAGGACTGCGGGACAAGCTGATTGTAGTATGCGGAGGCCCGAGAATATCCCATGAATTGGCGCAGGAGTTGGGATACGATGCCGGATTTGGCCCCCACTCGTATGCGGAAGATACGGCATCCTTTATTTTGACGGAAATCGTAAAAAGAGGACGTGTGAACCGACCCGCTTTGTAGAGAAAATGGCGAAAATCAGGTAATGTTGGTAATGGAACAGATGAAGAAAGGAACGAAGGGTATGATTGACAAAATCAGAACGGCCGACGAGGCGGTTGCCGGTTTGCAGGATGGAATGACCATTATGGTAGGAGGATTCATGGCTTGCGGATCTCCGGAAAACCTGATGGATGCCATTGTGCGAAAAGGTGTGAAACACCTAACTGTAATCGGGAATGATGGGGGGATTCCTCCCACAGAAAAGGATACGGCCAGAGGCATCGGAAAGCTTATTAATGCCGGATTGGTGGATCATTTGATTGCTTCTCATGTGGGTTTAAATCCGCAGGTGGGTCAAGGAATGATGGCCGGTGTTTTGAAATGCAGCCTGGTCCCTCAGGGAACCTTGGCAGAGGCCATCAGGGCCGGCGGAGCCGGTTTGGGAGGGGTGCTGACCCCCACCGGAGTGGGTACCATTGCCGCTGAGGGTCGGGAAATCATAGTAGTGGATGGAAAGGAATACGTATTGGAAAAGCCTTTGAAGGCGGATTATGCTTTTGTACGAGCCACTCATGCGGACAAGTTTGGGAACTTTATGAGTGGCAAATCTACGAAGACATTTAATTACGTAATGGCGATGGCAGCGGAAACCGTGATTTTGGGCACAGAACACCTGCATGAGGTAGGAGAAAAGGATGCCGACTTCTACCATATGCCCGGAACATTTGTAAAATACATTGTAGGAGGTGAATTGAGATGGCAGATTTAAAACATCGAATAGCCAAACGTGTGGCCATGGAATTTAAGGACGGGTATGTGGCCAACTTGGGAATCGGACTTCCTACATTGGTATCCAATTATCTTCCGGAAAATGTGGATGTGATTTTGCAGTCAGAAAATGGATTTACCGGAATCACCGATGCTTCCCAACCGGGAAAAGAGGATGTGGATGTAATCAATGCGGGGGCCGGATATGTAAATTATGAACCCAGAGCTTGCTTTTTTGATTCTGCTCTCAGCTTCGCTATCATTCGTGGTGGACATTTGGATGCTACGGTGTTGGGTGCTATGGAAGTGGATGAAAAAGGAAACTTGGCCAACTGGATTGTACCCGGGAAAATGGTGGCAGGAATGGGAGGTGCCATGGACCTGGTGACCGGAGCAAAAAAAGTGATTATTGCCATGCTTCATACACAAAAAGGAACTCCAAAGATTTTGAAAGAGTGTACCTTACCCTATACTGCTTTGGGCGTGGTGAACTTGATTGTTACGGAAATGGGTGTGATGGAAGTGACTCCCCAAGGAATTTTGCTGAAAGAGCTGCATCCGGATTTCACCTTGGATGAAATCAAAGAGGCCACCGGCTGCGATTTGATTATAGCGGAAGATTTAAAGGCCATGAATGTGGAATAAACCATTCCCGACTTCTTTCTTTTTAAGGCGGTTTCCTGTATTTTGGGAGGCTGCCTTTTCAAATGGTTTTTTTTCGTGTATATTAGAGCAAGAATCTTCAGAAGGAAGTAAAAAAAATGGGAAAAACATATGGGATGATTATATCCGCCATGCTTTTGTGGGGGTCCATTGGAATTTTTGTGCGGGCGGTGCCTCTAACCAGTCAGGAACTGGTGTTGGCCAGGTGCGTCTTGGGTGGCCTTTTTCTGATGGGTGCCTTTTTTCTGCGAAAACAAAAACCGGACATGGTTGCGTTGAAAAAGTATCTTCCGCTGCTCACCCTTTCCGGTGTTGTCATGGGAATCAATTGGATTTTTTTGTTTAAAGCCTTCACACTCACCACGGTGAGCGCTGCAATCCTAGCATACTATTGTGCTCCGATTTTTGTGTTGATTGCTTCTACTGTTTTGTTAAAGGAACCCTTAACTTGGGTTAAAGTGGTAGCGGTAATCTCTGCCATGGCAGGGATGGTGTTGGTCAATGGCACGGATATGGGCGGGGCCAATCCAGCCCTGGGCTTGATATTTGGCTTGGCAGCGGCTGTTTTCTACGCCTGTGTTACGGTGATTAATAAGTTTGTTCATGGGTTGACGGGATTGGAAACCACCATCGTCCAGCTGTTGGCTGCCACGCCGGTGGCACTGGTTGCTACATTAGTAACCCATGAAGGCCCCTGGCTACTTCCCGGTGGCAAAGGGTTATTGGCTCTTTTGGTGTTGGGAATTGTTCATACGGGAGTGTGCCTCTATTTGTATTTTTCCGCCGTTCAGAAATTGCCTGGACAAACGGTAGCCATTCTAAGCTACATTGATCCCGGGTCTGCTCTGTTTTTCGCAGCAATTTTTCTGAATGAAAGACTCACATGGCTTCAATTTCTGGGAGCTATATTGATATTGGGCGGAGCTGCTTTTGGTGAGATGTATCGAAGAAATCGGGGTGGTAGGTTGCCTTAAGGCGATCAATTTCCTCTTGGTACCCGGACAACTCATCATGGGGCGTTTCTAAAATGCAAGGCAAGTCTCGAATGGCCGGGTGATTGATGAAATTGGCGATGGCTTCAAAGCCGATGGTCCCTTCTCCGATTTTTTCATGGCGGTCCTTATGGGCCCCGAAAGGATTTTTGCTGTCATTGATATGAACGGCTTTCAGCCAGGACAAACCGATGACTTGATCAAACTCCGCTAACACCCCTTCCATGTTTTGGACCATGTCGTAACCGGCATCGTTGACATGACAGGTATCCATCAGGACGCCGATTTTTTCTTTTAGCCAAACCCGGTCCATAATTTCCCGAATTTCTTCGAATTTGCTTCCCACCTCGGTGCCTTTGCCGGCCATGGTTTCCAAAAGGACGATGGTAGATTGCTGCTCAGTCATAATATCGTTTAATAACTCTGCAATTTTTTCGATGCCTACCTCAATTCCTTGTCCTACATGACTTCCGGGATGAAAATTATAATAGTTTCCCGGCACAACCTCCATGCGGGACAAGTCGTCTGCCATTACCATGTAGGCAAAATCCCGCACCTTCGGATCTTTTCCGCAGGGGTTTAATGTGTAAGGGGAGTGGGCCACAATTTTTCCAAAATGGTGTTCTTTTGCCAGCTTTTGGTAACGGGCTACATCCTCCAGATCGATGTCTTTTGCTTGTCCTCCTCTGGGGTTTCGAGTAAAGAATTGGAAGGTGTTGGCTCCGATAGAAATGGCATCCAGCCCCATTCGTTCAAAGCCTTTGGAACTCGTTAAATGGCATCCGATCGTCAGCATGGTTTTTCCCTTCTCCCGATGTAGGGGCACTTTAGTAACTTCTCCTTGATTATAGGAAGGGGGTTGGCTTCCTGTCAAGTGAGGATTGGGGTATAATAGGGTTGTATGCACATAGAAAAAGGGAATGTCAAAATGAAGATGGAAAAAAGATGAAGATGGAAAAAAGGCAAAGCGGAATTCTGCTCCCCGTGTTTTCTTTATGGGGAGAGGATGGAATCGGAAATTTTGGAAAAAATGCTTTGGAATTTCTGGACATTTTGGAGGAGAATTTTCAGAGTTATTGGCAAATACTGCCTCTTCACCCTACGGGATACGGGGATAGCCCTTATCAAAGCTTTTCCTCTTTTGCTTTGAATCCCTATTTTCTTGATCCGGCAGATTTAAAGGAAAAGGGGCTGTTAACGAAGAATGAATGGAAGGATTATCGAAGTTGTTTCCACCCCGGACCCATACAATACGGAACCTTGTATCAGAAGTTTTTCCCGTTTATAAAGTCTGCATTGGGCCGTATGAAACCGGAAGATCAAGGCTTTGTTCAGTATGAAAAAAGGGAAGGTTACTGGTTGGAGGACTATGCGTTGTTCATGGCCATTAAGGAAGATTTGGGAATGATTCCTTTATGGCAATGGCCCTTGAACGTACGACATCCAAATACCCAGAGCCTAGACTGGCAGAGGGAAAAACTTTTTGAACCCATTCTCTTCTGGAAAAAACTCCAGTATCTACTGGATGGACAGTGGCATCAGATTTTGAAAGAAAGTGAGAACAGAGGAATTCGAATCCTTGGAGACATGCCGCTGTATGGAGCCCACGATTCTGCAGACTTCTGGGCTCATCCAGAGTTGTTTCAAGTAGGCGAAGATGGAAATCCGAATCGAGTGGCCGGATGCCCTCCGGACGATTTTTGCCTGTTGGGTCAGAAGTGGGGGAATCCTTTGTACCGGTGGACTTACCACCGGGAAACGGGCTATCAATGGTGGCTTCATCGTATGGGTCGGCTACAACAACTGTACCATGGGGTGCGATGGGACCATTTTCGGGGACTTTCCGGATATTACGCCATTCCAAAGCAAGAGAACAGAGCGGAAAAAGGCCGGTGGGAAAAAGGACCTGGACTTCATTTCTTAAAACAAATTGTGAAAACATTCCCTGACTTTTTCATGGTGGCGGAGAATTTAGGGTTTCTCACAAAAGATGTGGAGGTGCTTTTAAAGCAGGTGGGCTGGCCGGGAATGGCGGTTTATCAGTTTGCTTTTGATTCTTCGAAAAATAACCCCTACCTTCCTCACCGGTATCCGGAGAATCTGGTGGCCTATACAGGGACTCATGACAACGATACTTTGGTGGGATGGGTTTCTTCGTTAGATAAGACCACGCTGAAAAGAGTTCTTACATACGCCGGGGCCGGAGATGAACAAGAGCTGCCTTTGAAAATGATGGAAGGCATCATGAAAAGTCCGGCGGGTTTGGCCATCATTCCCTTGCAGGATTGGTTGGGTATGAACGGCTCTGCAAGAATCAACACTCCCGGTTTGGCGCAAGGGAATTGGAGTTTTCGCCTCCAAAAAGAGCAGTTGTTGAAAGAAAGACTTCAAATCATGAAAGACTTGACGGAGGAGACGGGTCGCCGTAGGGAATCAGCGTAAATGTTTTTCCAAAAGGTCGATGTAAGTTTCCAAACCTTCTCTGCCGGGGAAGATGGCTCTGGCGCTTTCTTTATTTCCTCCGCCTTTCCCCTGGTAAATGGGTGCGTTTTCTTTCACCAGTTTATTGCAGTCAATTTTCTTTCCGTTGGAAAACAGAAGAAGGGTGTTTTCTTTAGTGGCAATAAGCAATAAGAGAAAAGGTATTTTAGGAATCAATCCCCTTCCCAGCTTTAGAAGATCTTCGCTCTTTAAGTCATCATATTCTCGAATTAGAATTTCCTGGTTTAAATGGGCTTGAATTTCTTCTTGCCTTTGCGAAATGAGAGATTGCTTGATGTGATGCAGTTCGTTTCGGATGGTTTGATTCTTTTCTTCCCAAGCTTCGATTTTTTCTTTTAATTCTTCCGGTTGTGCCGAATAACGAACGCCCAATTCCTGAGCTACTTGATAGATGGCTGCCATTCTGTTATATGCCCGTTTTCCGGCATCCAAGTGAATTCGATACATCCCTTTATAGTTTTCCAACTTCCATATCTTGATAAGACCAACATGGCCGGTGTAAGGAGGATGGGTTCCACAGCAGGCCACGCAGTCTGCCGGTTTTCGTTGGGTTCCTACACAGACGATTCGGATGTCTTCGTCGATAGCCAGGGCTTTTCTTAAAGGAAAATTTTGGGCTTCTTCCCGGCTTTCCAGGGTCACGGTAGTAACCGGCAAATTTTCCCACACGATTTCATTGGCCATCGTTTCCACCGTTTTTACCATTTCCCAAGTTAGCGTTTCCGGTTTTTTACTTCCGTCTCCGGGGTTTTCTTCCAAAGAAATGTCAATGGTCATGTCCTCTTGCCCCATGTGAAAACCGCGGTTGACCCCGCCAAAAAGGTGGTAAAAAACTCCGCTTATGATGTGCTCCCCCAGATGTCTTTGCATGTGATCAAAACGTCGCTCCCAGTCCAGAATCAGCTGAACTTCTTGCCCGGGCACCGGCAAAGTACTGTGGGCAGGCACTGAAATTTGGTGCCAGATTTCACCCTCTTCTTCATATACTTTTTCCAGTTCCCAGTCTTGGATTCTTCCCAAATCACAAGGTTGTCCTCCGCCTTCCGGGAAAAAGAGAGTGCGATCCAACAGAAGCTCCCAGGTTTTCTCTCTTTGGCGACACTCCAAGATGGTAGCCAGAGATTCTCTTTTGGTCACATTTACTTCATACTCACGAAACGTAGTCATAGTAGCCTCCTTAAATTAGTAAAAATATTATAGCATAGAACAGCAACATGGTATATAATAACAATTGATAGAACTAGTTTGCGGTGAAAAATGTTTATTTTTGCCTTTTTGTACTCAACGCAAGTGGTTACCTTTTTTACGAAAATAATTGTGGATAACTCTATTGGAAGAAATTAGCAAAAAGCATGAAACCTTTCAAATATCAACGAAAGGAAAGAATATAATTATCCACCACATCCTTTGGATAGAATTGTATACAATCCCAGACAACTTGTGGATAAATGGTTCAAAGCCCAAGAAATAAAGCTTTCTGTGTTGTGAAAAGAAATGAATTGCTGAAATATTCGGTTTACATAATCATTTGCTGTGTTTCTGTGTGTGTTTCTTCCAAAGAAGGAGTCAATTCATGTTAAAAGAAAAGAGTGCATACAAAGAGGATTTGCCGGTTCATGTGACGGTTGCCAATTTGGTGGACTATCCAATCCACTTTCATAATGATTTGGAAGTGGTTTATGTTTTGGATGGAACCATTCGAATGAAGAACGGGTATTACAATTATATTCTGAAACAGGGGGATATCTTTATTCTCAATGCTCGGGAGATTCATAGCTTCGAAAGCAATGGGGAGAAAAATATGGTAATGATGCTTCAGCTGGACACCGACTATTTTTCTCGCTACTACGAAAATTTACGGAACAGTTTTTTTGTAACGGACATGGAAGATGATTCCGATGAAAGTTTGGATGTTCTTCGAACCTTGCTAGCTCGAATCATGATGGAAATTTTGGAAAAAGGCTATGGGTATGAGTCGAAGGTGATTGAGAGTGCACACAACTTGTTGAGCAACCTCTTTGCAGATTTCCAATACTATTTGATGGAAGACGGAAAATTCGTCAACGGGACGAAGAACAAAGGGAATAAAATTCTGGCAGGCCGATTGAGTCGGATTACGGATTATATGTATGAAAATTATACCCGGAAGTTGACCTTAAATGAAATTGCAGAAAGAGAGCACCTTTCCATTTACTATCTTTCTCATGTCATAAAAGAAGCTACCGGGTTGTCGTTCCAAGAGCTGCTCAGTTTTATCCGGGTTGAAGAGTCGGAGAAACTGCTTTTGGGTACCAACAAGAAAATTGGAGCCATTGCGGAAGAAACTGGGTTCTCTGCAGTGAGATACTATATCAAGCATTTCCAAACTTGGTTTGGTATGCATCCTTTGGAATACAGAAAACGCTACACGGGGAAAGTGGCCAGCGTGGAAACAACTTATCAAATGGAGAAGTATTCACCGGAGGAAATTGAAAATGCCATTCGTAAGAATGTGAAGGGTGTATACAGTGATTATCTTTCCGGGAAGAGAGCGGATCCCATCATAGTGGATTTGGATATCATGGAAACCATCAAGGAAGCAAGGATTCCCGAGATATACCCTTTGGATTTTTTAGAGACGGATCTTTTGAAACCGGCATCCCGACCCTATAATCTCTTCAAGTCCTTAAAAGAGAGAATCTTGGTTCACGGAAATTATTATATCATATCCACCGCTGCCCGCACTTTAGGGGGACTCACTTCCATCAGCATTTTGGTGTATAACATCAGCGAGGAATTAAAAAATAATTTAATGAAACCTATCGTTCGAGAGCTGGCTTTTGATGCCATTAAAGCCTATGACGAAGAACGGGAAGCGCTGATTCGATGCAGCGGATTAATGGGAGAATACCGGGTAAGCCGATACAAGATGACCAGGGAATCTGCTATTATTGCTTTTGAAGATAGTTTGAAACCAGAGGGATTGGCTTCCAAGCGAAAGGCCATCATCAATAGTTGGGGAACCTTGCCTTCAGTGGAATTTGGGAGGGTGTCCATCACGGATACATTGAGTATTCGCACTACCCTGAAAGGCCTCTCTGCGGAGCTCATCTTGATAGATAAGCAAATTAATGCAAACATATAAGCAAATGGGTAGTTGCTTATGAAAATACCCCCAAGTAGAATGAAAGGTAGATAGAGAACCTAGTTGTTTTTGATTGGAGGGTTTATTATGAAGCTACTTATCATAGGAGCCGGCGGTGTGGGCACATCCGCGGCGATGATTATCAAACGTGCGAAAGAAGAAGGAGATTGGGCTGAAAAAGTGGTGATTTCCGACTATAATTTTGATCGAGCCAAGGAAGTCGCCGAAAAAATCTGCGGAGGAGGCAAATTTGTTGCAGACAAGGTGGATGCTCGAGATGGGACCAGTATTACCGAGTTGATAAAAAAACATGGAATCACCTGGGTAATGAATGCGGTAGAGCCGGAATTCAATGAAGTGATTTTTGATGTTTGCCTGGAAAACAAAGTGGGATATTTGGATTGTGCCATGACATTATCACAAGCTCATCCTGAAAAACCTTTTGAAGAAGCCTACATCAAATTGGGAGATTATCAATTTGCCAAGCATGAGGAATGGGTTAAAGAGGGATGTATGGCTATTGTGGGGTCCGGTGTAGAGCCCGGAATGGCGGATGTGTTTGCCCGATATGCAGAAAAGCATCTTTTTGATACCATTGATGAAGTGAATGTGAGAGATGGAGACAATTACGGCGGCGATGCCGGAGATTTTGGTTTTTCCGTGTGGACTACCATTGAAGAGTGCTTGAATCCTCCTGTAGTTTGGGAAAAGGGAAGAGGATGGTTTACCACAGAAAATTTCTCGGAGCCGGAAATTTTTAATTTCCCGGGAGGAATTGGTGATGTGGAGGTTATCAATGTGGAGCATGAGGAGGTGTTATTGGTACCTCGTGTTATTGATTGCAATCGCGTTACTTTCAAGTATGGTGTTCCCAGAGATATGCGGCAACTCTTACTGGATCTGAGAAGAGTGGGAATGGATGATAAACACCGCAAAATCAAAGTGGGCGATGCCGAGATTTCCCCTCGAGACTTTTTGGTGAAGGTAATACCAAACCCGGTGGATTCTACTATGAACATGACCGGAAAAGGTTGCGCAGGAACTTGGGTCACCGGAACCAAAGACGGAAAAAGAAGATCCGTATACATTTACCAGATTGCGGACAATCAAGATTGCATTAAAAAATACACCACCAACTCTGTGGTTGCACAAACAGCTGTGGGTCCCGTCATCATGATGGAGCTAGTAGCCAAAGGGATATGGGATTTGAAGGGTGTTCATGGGCCGGAAAGTTTTGATCCGGATCCCTTCGTAGAAAGATTGGCTAAATATGAATTCCCGGCTGGCATTCGAGAAATGGATTCCGAATACTTGGATGAAATTAATGAAAGAAATTTCCTGGAAGCTGTCAGCAAATAGAGAAGCGCAGGTGCGATAGGTGTCTGTGAAAAATGCGTAGTATAAGGTGGTAATAAGAAAGAGGGCCTCCGTAAAGGGAGGCTCTCTTTTTCAACTGGGGTTACATTTTCAAGGCAAGCAGGATTTGGGCAATTTCTTTGTTAATCCTTTTCACGGGGGCTCTGGTAATGTTGGCACAAACCAGTATAGACCAACCTTTTTCCGGGCAAAGCCATAAGCTGCTTCGGAACCCGTCGTCGGAACCTTCGTGGCCGTAAAAGGTTAAAGTTCCTTCTTGCCGGATGAACCAACCCAAGCCCATTTTCTCTCCATTGTTGGGAACTACGGCGATGGGAGCCCAGGGATTTTCCTTTTTTATCCATTCCCGGATAAGGGAATGACCGGTTATCCAGCTTTGGGCCCAAAGAAGTACATCTCCCAAGGGGGCCGTTAGTGTGCTGCTAGGTCCATGGCCTCTGTTGTACGGAAAGTGTTTTTCTGGAACAATCTGATTTTCCGGGGTTTTCCCATGAGGTATTACCACTCCCGATTTTTCCAAAGATGAGATGTTGGTGGTTTTGTCTCCTGCCCTTTCAAAGGTTTTGAAGGTGGAATGGTTCATCCCCAAGGGGGAGAAAAAGTGTTTTTCCATATAGTCTTCAAAGGACAATCCTCCATAATGCTGAATTAAAGCTCCCAGCAATTCATAGCCGATGTTGCTATAGGAGAATTTGTTTTCTTCCGGGGGCCAAAGAAGGGTGCGTTGGGTCACGTCCTTGGATTGACAATAATCCGTCAGGGCGGTGTCTTCCTTGGCAGCTATCTCCCATTGATAGTCTGTAACATCCGGCAGACCTGCAGTATGAGAAAGAACCTGGCGTGGAGTGATGCGGCGAAATCCATTTCCGGCAAGTGAATCTTCTAGCATGGTGAACCACGGTAAAAGGTCTACCAGAGGAGTGTCCAGAGAAAGGACTCCTTTGGAAGCGAGCCGAAGAACTCCTGCCGCAGTAAAGAGCTTGCTGATGGAAGCCATATGAAAAATGTGATGGGGGGACAAGGGGGACTTGGTTTGATAGTTGCTGTATCCCATTGTTCGGATAAGGGGAGCCCCCGCTTTGGTTTGCACTCCAACAGAAAGCCCCGGCAGATCATACTGATAGAGGGCTTCTTCTAACAGCTTGTCTAAAGAAGTTATAAAGGTGTTTTCTGATGAAAATGTGGTTGTCATCCTCGATGCTACCTTTCCATAATGAAGGGCTCCAGCTCTTCTTCGGTCACATTGTTTTCGATGATGTGTTTCACGAAAGGAATCATAATGGCGGTTAGAGTAACCCCGTAAGCTACGCCGGCTACTGCGGCCACCTTTTTCTTATCTTCTTTTCGAACGGACATGCCCACGAGAACACCCAGGGAGAAAAGAGCTGTCTTCAAAAGGCCCACATCCCACGCGTCCATGGTTTTAATATAGTCATTACCCGCTTTGATTATATTCATTTTTCCGTCTCCTTTCTTAAGAGATTCCTGAAAAGACTTCTCTTATTATACCACAAGGGAAGAACGACTTGAAAGTACTACCCAAAAATAGGATAATAGAATGAAGTTACCAACGGGAACAGTGGGGTGAGACAGGTGCAAAACAATAGTGTGAATGAAGCCTATAAACTTTTCAAAGAAAGCCTGACGGAAAGGCACTTTCTGAGGAATGTTTCCATGTCGAAAAAGGCCATGATGGAGCTGTTGGCCCAAGACGACTGGAAGGGCCATCTCGCTCGTCTGATGACACAGAAAACATGGGGCTGTGAAGACGTGATGGAAATGGCGGCGGCAACCATCGAAAAGATAAGCCCCACTCCAGAAGACGGCTGGATGCCCTATCTTTATGGGCATACCATTGGGACCTTGTTTCCTCAAAGAGCGAAGGAGCAGGATTCATTTGAGAATGGGGAATTTACCGCCGGACGACTTCTATTGCTCCAAATCATGAGAACCTTATTCGAATTGAAAAGAAAGGGAGAGCCCTTTGATCCTTCCAGAGATTTCGCTTTTTTGTCTTGGGAAGAGTGCGAAGAATACGCCAGTGCGTTGGAATACCAGAGACTGCTAGAAATTAAGAGGGACTGGTACCTTCATGAATTTATGTGCATTGGTACAGAAATAACACCTTACAATACACTGGGGCATATTGCGGGAGTGCACCATCTTGCCATGCATATGGCGAGGCAGCTAGAAAGAGCTGGAGTGTCCATTGATGTGGCTTTGGTATCTGGTGCCGCATTCACCCATGATTTAGGCAAGTATGGGGGGACGGAGGAAGAGAGTGCGCGGATTCCTTATCTTCATTACTATTATACGGATCAGTTTTTATCGGAGAATAATATGCCCACCATTGCCCACATTGCCACCAACCATTCCACCTGGGATTTGGAGCTGGAAAATCTTTCCGTGGAATCTCTGGTATTAATTTATTCTGATTTTCGGGTAAAAAGCAGACGCAATTCCTCAGGGCAGGAAGAGGTGGCCTTTTACACATTAAAAGATTCCTTTGAAGTCATTTTAAACAAATTGGACAATGTAAACCAAGCTAAAAAGGACCGTTATGTAAAGGTCTATTCGAAATTAAAAGACTTTGAGGAGTATATGGAGTCCCTGGGAGTATGTTCCGACTTGGGAAAAAGCCAAAGCGAACCGCCTCCTCAAAAAGACGGATCCTTGATGAACGGGGAAGAAGTGATTCACACGTTCAAGGGTTTGGCCATCCACCACAACATCACCTTGATGAGTAAGTTTAATAATGAAACAGAATTCGGGAACTTGTTGGAGGCGGCAAGGAGTGAAAAAAACTGGAAGAATATCCGGGCATACATCAACATTTTTGAAGAGTATTATACCTATATGACCCAAAAGCAAAAATACATCACCTTGCATTTTTTGTATGAATTACTAATGCACCGAGAGGGGGATATTCGTCGTCGATCCGGAAATCTTATGGGAAGGATTATAGCCAATTACGACGAAGAATATCGAAAAGAAATTCCAAATGGATCCTTGCCGAAAGATCAGGATTTAACGGGAATACTACTATGGGATCAATACCTGCATGGAATTGTCTTTCCGGATTATAAGGTGACGGATCAACATCGAAGATGGATTGGTTATGCTTTGCGAAGCGTGATTATTTCATTGTTAGAGAGGTTGAGCGAGAAAGAGAAAAAACGATATCTGGAGGTGCTTCTCAGTTATTGCGACAAAGTCACCGAATCGGATCAGGAGGTTTTTGTGGTTTTGGACGCTCTTCTTTTCATTCCGTTGAAAGAAATGGAGCCGGAGGAGCGGTGGAAGGTAATTCAGTTTGCAGAACGGGCATCCCAAGCCGATTCTCTTGAAATCAAGGTCTGTGCTCTTCGTGTAGCCAAATACATGGCGGAATCTGACCAATCTTCCAAAGTGGCAAAATCCATTTTAAAGGTGGTGAAAAACAACGAGAAGAATTCCATCATCAGTGCCACTTACTTAAAATATAAAATTTTAAAAAGCTTGGGAAGCCATGAAGAAAAGGCTTCCCAATGCGAATTGGTATTGAGTCGTTATTCGGATGGGATTTCCAATGTTTTTTTGGAAAACTTGAAGGTGGACACCCCATGGGTGGTAAAGGCGGTTAACATCGAATTGCTTTTGGACAGTTTAAACCGGGGGAAAGGAGCAGAACTTTTACATATTACAACCCACCTATCCAATTTGTTGAAAGTCAGCGAAAAGGTGACGGTACGTCATAGTGCCGGCAGGGCATTGTTGAAGGTGATTGGCTTGTTGCCCTTGGATGAAAGAAATGAAGTAGTGATTGAATTGACTCGCGGACTTGAAATTGGAGAGTATCAGTTTTCCAAATACATTCCGGAATACTTGGGGGAGATGAGCCTTTACCTTCATCCCAATGAGTTGGATGAATTCATCAAGGAGTTGATGAAACAAACAGAAAGCACCAACGATCGGATCAGTTCGGTGGCTCTGGATACGGTAGGCATTATGATTACCAAATATGCTGATTATCGGCATCGTTTTAACGAGCCGGAAAAAATAAATCGGGCTCGGTTGGAGCGGTTGTTGGGGATACTCATGAAGGGGCTCTCCAACTATCGAGAGGTGGTCAGTCAGGAAGCCTTTGAAGTGGTGGGCCAGTATGTTTTTGGGAGCCACCAATTGACCCTTGAAGACAAGGCTTTGATTTTTCAGATTATCAATAAAAAAATGCTGACACTGTTGTTGGATCAACAGGAATCCAATCTTGCTTTTTATAACAACGCGGCTTCCTTAAACAATATTTATCGGTTCATCAAAGAGTATCATTTTCACTATGGAGAGTTTCCCGGGAAAACCATTATGAAGGCCGCTTTCTTTCCGGGAACTTTCGACCCTTTTTCCTTGAGTCACAAAGCCATTGTGAGGGAAATTCGAGACATGGGCTTTGAAGTATATATGGCATTAGATGAGTTTTCCTGGTCGAAAAAAACCCAACCCCGGATGGTGCGAAGGAAGATTATGTCCATGTCTGTGGCAGATGAACCCAATGTATATTTATTTCCGGATTCCATCCCTGTCAATCTGTCCAATGAAAGGGATTTAAATCGACTGAGAGAATTGCTGCCCCATAGGGAGATTTATGTGGTGGCCGGCAGTGATGTGGTAGTGAATGCCTCTTCTTACCGGAAGGAACCCACAGCTGGATCCATTCATAGTTTTCACCATGTGGTTTTTCGACGGGAAAGTGCTTTGGAAGGGAAGTGTGAAGAAAAGAGATTGATTGAAGCGTGCCGGAATATTCAGGGAGAGGTGGTGGAATTGAAATTACCTCTTCATTTGGAAGACATCAGTTCCAGCCGGATTCGAGAGAATATTGACTACAATCGAGATATTTCAAATTTGATTGACAATGTGGCGCAAAACTACATTTATGACAATAGTTTGTATTTGAGAGAGCCCCAATACAAAGTGATTATGCAGACCAAGGGAATCTTTATCGAAGAGAGACCGGGGGGCAATCGCCGACTTTTGAAAGAGATTGATAACGAGTTGTTTCATCATAGTCCCGGGCTGTCAAGGCTTAGAGAATATTTGGAACACAAAGAAACATGTATCGTGGCGGTGAGAGATGGAGAGCAACAAAATCGCTTGGTGGCGGTTGGTGCGTATCAAAACAGGGACAAAATCAATCTCTACGATGAATTTAAAGACCTGGAGACTACAGCTCATCTTCGAGAGAATGCTGCGGGTAAGATTGCCGTAATCAGTTGTTTGTATTTTGCAGAAGACACAGAAATTCGGGACTTGCCTCAACTTTTGTTAACGGAGGTGCTGGCCGCTTGTCTCAGAGATGACTTTGGTTTTGCGGTATACCATCGCAGACAGAGTGGACCTTTGAACAGGAAAGTTTTGCAGGTGCTGGAGCGGCAGGGTTTTGTGAAGGCTCCAGCCAAAGAGGGGATGAATATCTATACGGTAGACATGAGAGCGCCGATTAGCCTCTTGCAAAACATGGAAACCACCATCAAGGACCCTCTAAATCGAAATGCGCGGGTGTTGGCTGTGATGGATAAAGCTCATCGAAATCTGCAGATGGCTTTGACAAAATTATATCCCGGCAATCTGGTTCTTTCATTTAATGCCGGCGTTTTGCATCATAAGTTGGTGAAGATGATTACGATAGACAATCAAGTGCCAGTAGAACCCACTTCGGATCGCCGGTTGGGCCCATATATGTGCGTTCCTTTCGGGAAGATATTACGGGTAGCGGCCGTTCCTAACACGGTGACGAAAACTTTGCATACGGACAAAGTTTTTGAGCCGGATATTCAAAGCTTTGCCATTAAAGAGTACCCCAATTATTCCCCGCTGTCTTATCAGGTACGGACCATCAAATCCTTTGATCGAAGCGTTATATTGGTAGATGATCTTTTGCATAAGGGATACCGCATTCGCGAACTGGATCCGTTGTTCAAAGCAGAAAATGTGAATATCCGGAAACTGGTGGTTGGAATTTTATCCGGCCGCGGAAAAGATTTGATGACCATCCAAAAAAGAAAAGTAGATAGTGCCTATTTCATTCCCAATTTGCGAGCCTGGTTTGTGGAATCTTCCATCTACCCCTTTGTGGGAGGAGATAGTGTGGCTCGAAAGGGAACAGAAAATGTTAGCATGATTCCTTCCATTAATTTGATTCAACCCTATGTAGCTCCGGGCTTTTTAGGAGGTGCGGACAAAGAATCCATCTATCATTTTTCTTTGGTTTGCCTTGAAAATGCACAGGAAATCCTTACGGTTTTGGAAGAGGAATACCAGGTGCTTTATGAGAAAAATCTTACTTTGAAACGTTTGGGAGAGGTGGTGATTTCCTCCCGCTCTCCGGACCAGGGAGACTGTCTGTCTTATGATTTAAATTTGGCCCCCTCGGTTTATGTGGCAAACGATATTGAGAAATTAAAGCGGCTTAGAAACAGTTTGGTATAGGTTGGGAATGCCGGAAAAACCGGAAAGGAGCAGGAAGTGGCGTATGTAACAGATCTGGTGAAGAATCCAAGGCCCTTGAATCAAATACATAAACCGACGTCACGACAGCAGGTGAACATTTTCGCCATGGGAGATGTGGGTAGCACCTTGCTGTCCGGGTTGTTTCTTTTGGGGGGAGAACTGATTCATACCATAGGGATATGGGATTTGAATCCCGATTTGATGCATCGATTGGAAACGGAGTATGGCCAAATTGCAACGGCTAACTCACGGAGAAAATTTCCGAAGGTAGTGGGAGTGAGCAAAGATCGATTTTTTGAAGGGGATGTGGCGGTTTTTTGTGCTTCTGCCAGTGTGCCTTCTCTCGACTATACCAAGGAAGATGTGCGTATGATGCAGTGGAATCGAAATCGAACCTTGGTTTCTGAATGGGCCAAAAGGGGGGTAACCTATGGATTTCGAGGCTGGATGGCCATTGTATCCGACCCGGTGGACCTTCTGTGTAAAGCCGCTTATATAGCGGCCAGTGGAATGGATTCTTCCTGGGGGGCGGATCGAATCAGAGGGTATGGTCTAGGAGTGATGCACGGCAGGGCCTGTTACTATAGCCGTAAGGATCTCAGGTTCAAGTCTTACGAAAAGAAGGGCCGTGCTTTCGGACCTCATGGAAAAGGGTTGGTGCTGGCCAATCACATGGAGGATTACCAGGAGGAACTCTCCTTGGAATTGACCCAAAAAGTGGTGGAGGCCAATATGGTGGCCCGTGAGAATGGGTATAAGCCTTACATCGCACCGGCTTTGGCTTCGGGAGCGCTCTCTATACTGGATACCTTGGCGGGAAACTGGCAATACAGCGCTATTTACCTGGGAGAGGAAACAGAAGGGGCTTACTTCGGGCTTCTGAACCGGTTGGGCTTGGAAGGAACAGAAATTGAAAAGCTTGAATTGCCGGAAAACTTGTTTCAACGCATTCGGAATTCTTTTGAAGAGATTCGAAAGACTTATTAAGAGGGAGGGTTTTATGAAAACCCAGAAACTGACGTTGATTTATCCTAGGTGTCAGGAGCCGGTGAAGACCAAGAGGATTCAGGGCGTTTTGAAAACGGCTTTGAATCAAACATTTGTCGAAAAAGCGGAAACGCTGGAAGAACTTTCCAGAATGGATCTTGGCAATCGTAAGATTCTTTTTGCCATTTCATTGGGTGAATCCGGTGTGAATTTGGAGTGGTATCGGATGTTAAAATACATTCGAATGGAAAAGGATTGTCTGAAAGGATCTGTAGGAGGGGTCCTGGTAGATAGCAGCAGTGAATGGTACACCAAAGATTTGGCTCGTCATTTGGTATTCAGTGCCAATATGGCGGGATGTACTTTTGTGGGACGCCCGTTGGTGGAAGGAACCCGGACTCTTTACAACTATAATGTGATGGCCCGCAACCTGGACATGGACAATAACGCGGCCTATGAAACCCAAGGGAAAGACCTGGTGACCCGAATTTTGGAGTTTTCTCTTTCGGGGAACAAAGAACCTCGTCTTCTCATGCTCCATGCGGGAAGCAGAGAAAAATCCAACAGTTTGATGTTATGGAATACGGTGAAAGACCAACTGGCGGGAGTTCAGCTTGAAGAAATCTCTTTGCGGAACGGAGAATTGGTAGATTGTATCGGATGTCCTTATCATACTTGCTTGCATTATGGAGAGCGGAGTTCCTGCTTCTACGGCGGTGTGATGGTGGAGAAAGTGTATCCGGCAATCATTCAATGTGACGGGCTAATGATGGTGTGTGCCAATTATAATGACGCATTGGTAGCCAATATGACGGCCTTTATCAACCGGCTCACGGCTCCTTTTCGAGCCCATGATTTTAGTCGGAAGATGGTGTTTTCCATCGTAGTTTCGGGATATAGCGGCGGAGATTTGGTTGCACAGCAAATCATCAGCGGGGTTAATATGAATAAAAGCTTTGTATTGCCGGCTCCCTTTGCCTTGTTGGCAACGGCGAATGACCCCGGTACCGTATGGAGAGAGGAAGGGATTGTTGCCAAAGCGGAGGCTTTCGGCCAGAGTATAAGAACCCATCTTTTTGAAGGAATTAACGAAGGAGGGCCCGCATGAAATATAGAATTTTTCCAAAAACCGGTGACCCCATTTCTTTATTGGGTCTTGGGACTATGAGAATGCCCAGCCATGGGGACGGAAAATTGGATCATCAAGAGTCGGTCCGATTGATTCAAAGAGCCATTGACTTGGGGGTGAATTATGTAGATACAGCGTACATGTATCACGATGGAGAAAGCGAAATCGTCGTGGGCAAGGCGTTGAAGGAAGGCTATCGGGAAAAGGTGTTCCTTGCGGACAAAATGCCGGTATGGCTTGCCAAGGATGAGAAAGAAATGAAAGAACTCTTTGAAGAACAATTTCGCCGGTTGAATGTAGAAGGGATTGATTTTTATCTTGTGCACAACATTACGGTACCCATATGGAAACGAGCCAAAAAATATGGGTTGATGAATTTCTTGGAGGAGCAACAAAAGAAAGGCCGCATCCGGCATGTGGGGTTTTCATTTCATGATGATGTGGGCTTTTTTGAAGAAGTGTTGAAAGAATACCCTTGGGATTTTTGTCAAATTCAGTTGAACTACATGGACCGGGATTTTCAAGCCGGGGTGAAGGGGCTAAAAATGGCGAAAGAGATGGGCATTCCCACAATGGTCATGGAGCCTCTGAAAGGCGGAAAATTGACAGACCGTGTTCCGGATTCGGTAAAGAGACTTTGGGAAGGGGCCCAGGTGAAAAGAACGCCGGCAGAGTGGGCCTTGCGATGGGTGGCCGATTTTCCGGAAGTGGTGACCATCTTGTCCGGTGTACATACCATGGAACAATTGGAAGAAAATATTAAAATACTCTCGGAAGCGGAGCCCAATACCTTGACCGAGAAGGAGAAAAGGGTTATTGAAAGGGTTGCGGCGGAGTACAATCAACTTATTGAATACGCTTGTACTGGATGCAAGTATTGTTTGCCTTGCCCGGTGAAATTGGATATTCCTACGGTAATCGACCTATTAAACCAACACCGTCTATATGAAGGGAATGAGAAAGTGCAGCAAGACTATGACCTTTGGTTTGGCCAGGAGCGAAGAGCCTCGGCTTGCGTTTCATGTGGCCAGTGTGAAGAGAAATGCCCCCAATCACTGCCTATTATTGAAATCATGAAAAAAGCTTCAGCCATTTTTGACTGAAGCCAGAGGAAGGGGTTTGCGATTATTTTTTTGCTTTCCCGGTAAGGTGATCGATATCAATGGCCACCACCAGATATTGGCCTTGGCACTCTTCCATATATTTTTTACCGTCTTCAATATAGTCGGGAGAATATTTTTCGAGGATTAACATGGAGGGAGCCATAATATCTTCTATTTTTTCTAAAATTCGAGCTGTTCCAAAGGCAATGGCGCTGGCAAACTTGGTGCTGAAATCTGCCGGTAAAATGTCATCCTTGGCCACAACGCAGAAGGAAACTTTGGGGTTCTTTTTCAACGCAGATAGTTTGTGTCCTTCCACATTGGAACAATGAAAATAAATGGTGCCATCTTCGTAGACATAGCTAACCGGAACGGCGTAAGGATAACCATCATCCCCTGATACCGCCAAGATACCATGGCTTTGTGATGTGAGAATGGCAAGTGCTTCTTCTGAGGATACCGCTTTGTCTTTTCTTCTCATTTCTCTGAACATTTAACCACCTCCATTGATGCAGTGAGAAAACATATCTTTTACCTATATTATTCTTGATAAAACTCAATAAAGTCAAGAAAATCTTCTATTTCATCTTGAATGAATTCATAAAGAACTGGGTCTTTGAATTCGAATCGGCCCAGCGGAACCAAAGAACTACTGACTGCGCTATGTGCCAAAGCCTCTTCCATACGAGTTATGTTGTCTCCCGCATAGGAACTGACCAAAAGTTGCCCGTAATCGGAGACGAAATAGCAACCAAAAACATCGTCGTGCAGTTTGAAAAGCTGATTTTTTACATGATCGTTATTCGGGTTGTAGACCATAAACAGTTTCCCTTTTTCATAAGGGGTCATGAAAGCCTGGGAGTTGATTTTGGGCATTTCTCCCAACAGCGTCCTTTCCTCCCCCAGGATTTGATAGCAGGTAACATATTCCGTTCTGCTGAGTAGCATAGCGGCCTCGTAAGGGGTAATAGGAAATAGGCTTTTGCGTTGGAAGGACCGGACTTCCCCCTGTCCGTATTCGAACTCTGTAAAGGCGATATAGTATTGATCATCCACGTCCAGCAAGGACTCACACAAAAAAGTGCCATCCACCCATTCGATGTCATTTCGAGTCAAGGCACAAGGAGGCAATTCCGGAAATAAATCCCACTTCAGGCTTTTACCATGTGTCAGATAAGAAAGGGGTTCCGGATCTCTGGCAAACACTCGCATGAGAAAATAATGAATGGCTTCGTAAGAAGTGGTGAGAGGAACGCACCGTTTTCTCATAAGGGACTGTTCTTCCAATAAGGTCAGTGTTACCGGGGTTTCTAGCAAAAACTGAAACTCGGCTTGATTTTTGGGAGCATCTTCTTGGAGTTTGTGGTGGAACCTCACATACTCTTGCAACAGGAAAGTAGCTTCTCTCTCATTAATTTGGATTTTTTCCCCGCCCAGACCTCCGGTTAAATACGCTTCTATGGGTTCCAACTGGCTGTTATCATTTCCCTGATAGGAATGATAGGTTTCCAAGCCATATTCTTCGGCATCAAAATAGAAAAATTGATGAAAATGCTCTTCCTTTTGGGGCTGAAACCAGTGGATGTATACTACTTCAACACCCATAAGCCGACTGTTGGTAACATAGGCAGAAAGAAATTGATAGGGTTCTGGATAAAGAGGATCTCGACCTCCGCGAAGGACACGAAAGCGGGTAAAAGTTTTTGTTTTCATATTCTGATTATATCTGATTCCTTTCCTGTTGACAACGGAGGAAAAAGACCGCATAATATTATGTGGAACTGAATAAGCCTTATCAAGAGTGGCTGAGGGAATAGGCCCCATGAAGCCCGGCAACCTGGATGTTTTCCAAGGTGCTAAATCCTACAGAGCGTGGTGCTCTGAAAGATGAGGAAGAGAATTTACTACTCCGCCTTTTCTTTCGAAAGGGCTTTTTCTTTTTCATAAAACAGAGTAAATGGAATGAAAAAAGACAAAATGAGAAAGGAGAGTGTATAATGCCAGGGCATTATACATGTACAGGAGGAATGAAAAGATTATTTACATCGGAATCGGTAACAGAGGGGCATCCCGATAAAATGTGCGACCAAATTTCGGATGCCATATTGGATGCCATTTTTACCGAGGATCCTTATGGTCGTGTGGCGGCAGAAACCACCACCACTACCGGGTACGCCATGGTAATGGGTGAAATTAGCACTAGTTGTTATGTGGACATTCCCAAAATTGTGCGGGAGGTTATCTGCGATATCGGCTATGATCGAAGTGAATACGGGTTTGATGGAAACACTTGCGCGGTAATTACGGCCATCGACGAGCAATCTCCGGACATTGCCATGGGAGTGGATCCCGGTGGAGCGGGAGACCAAGGGATTATGTTTGGCTTTGCTTGTAATGAAACCCCCGAGCTGATGCCGATGCCCATCAGCCTGGCTCATAAACTGGCGTTGAAGTTGACTTGTGTTCGGAAAGAAGGCACGTTGCCTTACTTAAGGCCGGATGGGAAGACCCAAGTGACGGTCGAATACGATGACCAGGGGGTGAAACGAGTGGATGCTGTATTGGTTTCCTCTCAGCATGATCCGGATGTCAGCCAAGAGAAAATCACGGAAGACATTGTCCGGGAAGTGATTCGTACCACTATCCCGGAAGAATTGCTGGATGAAAATACAAAGTTCTATGTAAATCCCACGGGCCGGTTTGTGGTAGGGGGGCCTCACGGAGATTCCGGTTTGACAGGGCGAAAAATCATTGTGGACACCTACGGCGGATATGCACGGCATGGTGGGGGAGCCTTCTCCGGAAAAGATCCTACAAAGGTGGATCGTTCTGCTACCTATGCAGCGCGGCATGTGGCCAAGAACCTTGTGGCGGCTGGTTTGGCGGAGAAGGTAGAGCTTCAGTTGGCCTATGCCATCGGGGTTGCCCAGCCGGTTTCCATATTAGTGGACAGTTTTGGGACGGGAAAGCTATCGGATGAAGATTTGGCGCTTTTGGTTGAAGAGACTTTTGACCTGACTCCCGGAGGAATTATTCAGTCGTTGGATTTGAGAAAGCCTATTTATCGTCAAGTGGCGGCCTATGGCCACTTTGGACGGACAGATATCGATGTACCTTGGGAAAAGACTAATCGGGTGCAAGAGCTCAATGAGAAGGCCATGAAATACCCCGCACGGTAGGCCATGGTAAAAAAGCATCGATTGAAATTGAAAACGGCGACAAAAAAAGAGGCGGAATTCGTCTCTTTTTGTTGAAATTCACAAATTCATAGGATATAATGACTCATTATATGATATGGAAGAGGTACAAAATGGGCATCAAGGTAGCAAAATTTGGTGGAAGTTCAGTGGCGGACGGGATTCAGCTGGCAAAAACCAAGGAAATCATTGAAAAAGATCCGGAAAGGAAATATATTGTGGTTTCTGCTCCGGGGAAAAGGTACGATGGCGATAGCAAGATAACAGATTTGCTTTATCTATGTAAAACCCACATCGAACACAATTTCCCCTTCGAACAGGTTTTGCAGGTGGTGTGTGACCGGTTTACTGCGGTAGTAGTGGGACTGGGATTGGATTTGGACTTGACAGAACACTACAGCAAGATTCGCCGAAAATTGGTGGAAGGGGCATCTGAAGATTATATCGTCAGCCGTGGAGAATTTTTGAATGCCATTATCATGGCCAAGTTCCTGGGGGTGGACTTTGTGGATACCGCAGGATTGATTTTGTTTGATGAAAATGGAAAGTTTCTGGAAGAGGAAACCAACCGCACTTTGGCAGAGGAATTGTCCAAACATGAAAGAGCGGTGTTGCCAGGATTTTACGGCACACTTCCCAACAAGAAAATAAAGATATTTTCTCGGGGAGGTTCGGATATAACGGGTTCTTTGGTGGCGAGAGCAGTAGGGGCGGATGTTTATGAAAACTGGACCGATGTTTCCGGCCTGTTGGTGGCAGATCCTCGCATTGTGAAATCGGAACCCATTGAGAGGCTTAGCTATAAAGAACTGAGGGAGTTGTCCTACATGGGAGCGTCGGTGCTTCATGAGGATGCCATCTATCCGGCTCGTATCGCGAATATACCCATCAATATCCGAAACACCAACCAACCGGAAGACCCGGGCACCATGATTACTTCGGAGGAAGAAGTGAATCCGTCCCGTATCATTACCGGGATTGCCGGCAGCAAGGATTTTACCGTTATTGCGATTTACAAAAATATGATGGCTGCTGAGAAGGGCTTCATTCGGCGGGTGTTATCCATTATTGAAGATTATGATATTCTTACAGAACATTGCCCCACAGGAATCGATAATTTGTCGGTAGTAATCAATACCAAGGCCGCCGAAGGGAAAATCGAGGATATCGTAGAGGAAATCAAACGAAAGCTGGAACCGGACACCGTGGATGTATTCCATGACATTGCATTAATTGCTACGGTAGGGAGTGGCATGTCCCAACGTCCTGGCGTGTCTGCAAAGCTGTTTACTGCGCTGGCAGATGCCGGAGTCAACATCCGAATGATTGACCAGGGATCCAGCGAAATGAACATCATTGTCGGTGTCAGCAATCGGGATTTCGAAAAAGCCATTCGGGCTATTTACCAAACTTTTCTGGAAGAGGAAGGCCAAAACGTAACAAAAGCGTAAGAAGAGGAAGAATGGAACCGTATCCAATAGCTATACGGGAAACAAGCAGACCGGGAGTGGGGTTTTTACCGCTCCTAGGTTCTTTTTTTGATTGTTTTCATGTATAATATAGTATTGAACTCAATTCAAACAAGGAAGAAAAGCTTGTCCGGGAAAATGGGGAACCGGACATTGGAAAAAAGGAGAAGAAAATGGAATCCCACATACCGGGACAGCTGATGGCTATTGTGTGTTTGATTTTGTTGTCTGCCTACTTTAGCGCAACGGAAACGGCCTTTACATCAGTGAATCGGATTCGACTAAAAAATATGGCCGCATCCGGGAACCGCAAAGCGAAACAGGTTATTCGCTTAATTGAGAATTTTGATCAACTATTGTCCACCATATTGGTGGGAAATAATATTGTAAATATCGCCATGACGGCCATTGCAACCCTTATGTTTGTTACTCTTTATGGGGAGTATGGTGCGCCGGTAGCCACTCTGGTGGTAACAGTGATTGTTCTTATTTTCGGGGAAATTAGCCCCAAAAGTATGGCAAAGGAGATTCCGGAAAGGTTTGCCATGGCATCTGCCCCCTTTATTGGATTTTTGGTGGTGGTTTTGAAGCCCTTAACCTGGTTTTTCGGACTGTTTCGGAGGCTGGTGAATGCCCTGTTTAAAGTAAAAAACCACATGAGCATCACCGAAGACGAGCTTCTGATTATGGTAGAGGAAGCGGAAACAGAGGGTGCCATTGGGAACGAACAAAGCGAGCTCATTACCAATGCCATCGAATTCTATGAGCTGGAGGCATATGACGTTTTAACGCCCAGAGTAGATGTGATAGCCATAGAAGAAGATACTTCAAAAGATGAAATCGGACGATTGTTCTTGGAAACGGGATTTTCCCGCCTACCGGTTTATGAAGAAAACCTGGACCACATTGTGGGGGTTTTGAATCAAAAGGATTTCCACAACCATCTTATAAAAGGAAAGAAGAAGGTGTCGGAATATATTAAACCCGTGGTTTTTGTATCGGGGTCTATTAAAATAGCTGTGCTTCTAAAAAAGATGCAGAAGATAAAAACCCATATCGCTGTGGTGGTGGATGAATATGGGGGAACCGAAGGAATCATCACCATGGAAGACATCATTGAAGAGTTGGTGGGTGAAATCTACGATGAGCACGATGAGATCATCGATATAGAAATCAAACCGTTGGCTGATGGAAGCTATGTGGTCCAGGGGCATACCAATCTGGAAAAGTTTTTGGATGTTTTCAATGTGGAGCTAGAGACTCCGGTTACTACGGTGAATGGGTGGGTTTGTACGCAGCTCAACGATTTGCCCGGGGTGAACGATTACTTTGAAAGCCAGATAGCCAATCAACTATTCAAGGTAACGGTAGCAAAGGCGGACCGGCGAAAAGCATTAGAGATTGTTGTTTTCGTCGAAGAGATACCAGATGAAGAAATGGATGAGTAAAGGAGAACTATGGGATTTTTGGAAAAAATATTTGGCGACCTGAATGCCAAAGAGGTTAAAAAGCTGGAACAACTGGCGAATAAAATTGAAGCGTTGGATTTGGAAACGCAAAAACTTTCCGACATACAGCTCGCAGAGAAAACATTGGAATTTCGAAGGCGGCTTGAAGAAGGAGAAACGCTGGAGGATTTGTTGCCAGAGGCTTTTGCGGTATGTAGAGAAGCGGCTTGGCGTGTTTTGAAGCTGAAGCATTTTCGGGTCCAATTGATTGGCGGTATCGTTCTCCACCAAGGGAGGATTGCCGAAATGAAAACCGGAGAAGGAAAAACCCTAGTAGCCACTTTGGCGGCCTATTTAAATGCCTTGGAGGGAAAAGGCGTTCATGTAGTTACGGTTAATGACTATTTGGCAAAAAGAGACCGGGAGTGGATGGGCAAGATCTATGAATTTCTTGGGCTTACGGTGGGTTGCGTCATCCATGGCATCACTGCGGATGAACGGAAGGCCGCCTACCAGGCGGATATTACTTATGGAACCAACAATGAATTCGGTTTTGATTACCTTCGGGATAATATGGTTCTGTATAAGGAACAGTTGACCCAAAGAGAATTAAATTTTGCCATCATCGATGAGGTGGATTCCATTCTTATTGACGAGGCCAGAACGCCTCTCATTATTTCCGGCCAAGGAGCGAAATCTACAGATTTGTATCAACAAGCAGATCGCTTCGTTCGTACTTTACGCAAGGAAGAAGATTTCACATATGAAGAAAAAGACAAGACGGTGGCTTTGACGGAAGAAGGTGTTTCAAAGTGTGAGAGGCATTTTGGGATTGATAACTTTTCCGATCCGGAAAATATGGAAATCAATCATCATGTGTTGCAAGCGCTTAAAGCAAGAAATTTAATGAAACGAGACATCGACTATATCGTTAAAGAGGACGAAGTGGTTATTGTAGATGAGTTTACCGGTCGATTGATGTTTGGGAGAAGATATAGTGACGGACTTCATCAGGCCATTGAAGCCAAGGAAGGCGTATTGGTTCGTTCTGAATCCAAGACTCTGGCGACCATTACCTTGCAGAATTATTTTCGAATGTATCAGAAACTGGCAGGGATGACGGGAACGGCGAAAACAGAGGAAGACGAATTCCGGGATATTTACAATATGGATGTGGTGGTGATTCCTACCAACAAACCGGTTTTGCGGGAAGACCTTCAAGATGCGGTGTATTCTACGGAGCGAGGCAAGTTCAAAGCCATTTCCGATGGGATTAAGGCGTTGCATGAAACGGGACAACCCATTCTGGTGGGCACCATTTCCATCGAAAAATCTGAGTTGATTAGCGAAATGTTGCAGCGAAGAGGTGTCCGGCACAATGTGTTGAATGCCAAGCAACATGAGAAGGAGGCTGAGATTATAGCGGAAGCAGGGCGTATGGGAGCGGTGACGATTGCGACCAACATGGCCGGCCGTGGAACGGATATTGTGCTTGGCGGGCAAGAGGCCTCGCCGGAGGAACGGGAAAAAGTAGTAGCGCTGGGCGGCTTGGCCATATTAGGTACAGAACGCCACGAATCTCGTCGAATCGATAACCAGTTAAGAGGGCGATCCGGCCGACAGGGAGATCCGGGGCAAACTCAGTTTTACATTTCCCTGGAAGATGAATTAATGCGCCTGTTTGGCGGAGATCGCATTCAAGGCATCGTGACCCGATTGGGATTGGGTGAAGAGGATGTCATTGAAGCGGGCATGTTGTCCAAGTCCATTGAAAATGCACAAAAGCGAGTGGAAAGTAGAAACTTCAGCATTCGTAAATACGTTTTGCAGTATGATAATGTGATGAACAAACAGCGGGAGATTATTTACGGAGAACGCAAGAAAGTGCTGTTTGGTGAAAATCTCCGTTCTTACATCATAAATATGATGGAAGAGTTGGTGAACGAGGTGGTGGATCCGGTGGTGATCGCTTCCCGCTATCCGGAGGAATGGGAGCTTTTCCGTATTGAAAGTGGCTTGCAGAAAATATGTCCAAGGTTCCAGGGAGTGAATTATAATCCGGACCAAGTGCTGGAATTAACAGAGGAGCAATTAAGAGAAGAGATTTTGAGCCGTTTTGAACGGCTTTATCAGGAAAAAGAGAACGAAATCGGCGAAGAAAGAATGAGAGAGCTGGAGCGGATGATCCTAATCCGTGTTGTGGACAATAAATGGATGGAACATATTGATGCCATGGATCAGCTGAAAAGTGGAATTGGACTTCGCGCCTTGGGCCAGCAGGATCCGGCGGCGGCTTATGCCAATGAGGGCTTCGACATGTTTGAACTGATGATTCAATCCATAAAAGAGGACACGGTAAAATTCTGCTTCAATGTTACAATGCAAACCACAACACAGCGAAAAGAGATCTTGCGGGGAGAACAAGCTCGCAAGGATCAATTTGTAGATCAGGGAGGCTCGGATGAAAATGTGGCGGCAAAAGGGAGCGCTCCTTTTTCCCAACCGGCCCCTATGGAAGCCCAATGGCCGCCACAAGGAGGCGACCTGCCTGCCGCTCCGGTGGTGCCGTCCAGGACCCAAAAGCCCCAAACGTACCAACGGGAGTTGCCAAAGGTGGGTCGAAACGACGCCTGCCCTTGTGGGTCGGGAAAGAAATACAAGAATTGTTGTGGAAGAACGGTATAAGAGGCGAATCTTCTTAATTGACAAAATGGAGAATAGTATGAGGAGGATAGAATAATGGTCATATTGGAACAAATAAAAAATGAATTGCCTTTGGCACGGAAAACCCTGCAGGAAGTGGGAGACTCCCTTTGACCTAGCCGACTTAGAGGAAAGAATCAAAGGGTTGAATGAAGTTTCACAGCAGCCGGATTTTTGGGAAGATCATCAAAAGGCGAGCCGGGTGTTGAAAGAAAAAAAAGGTCTGGAAAATCGAGTCGGCGAGTTTTATTTGCTGGAAAGAGAGTTGTCTGATGTCGAGGTGCTTCTTCAGCTGGCGTTGGAGGAAGAAGAGGAGGAATTGACCCGGGAGATTCAAGAGGCCTATGACCGATTCACGGAGACCACTGAGGACCTCAGGCTGAAAATATTATTGAATGAGGAATACGATTTCAATTCTGCTATTATTCATCTCCACGCCGGTGAGGGCGGGAAGGATGCCCAGGACTGGACGGAGATGTTAATGCGGATGTATGGTCGATGGACGGAAAAGAAAGGCTATAAATTGACCATCGCCGATGTACAATATGATACGGAGGGTGGTATTAAAAGTGCCACAATGATGGTGGAGGGAGAGTATGCCTACGGTTTTCTTAAGAATGAAAAGGGTGTCCATCGTTTGGTGAGAATTTCTCCCTTTGATTCTTCGGGAAGGAGGCATACCAGCTTTGCCGGAGTGGATGTCATGCCGGAAATTGAAGATGATATTACAATTGACATCGATGCTTCCGATTTGAGAATTGACACATACCGCAGTTCCGGAGCGGGAGGACAACATGTTAACAAAACGGATTCCGCCATTCGAATCACCCACCTTCCCACCAACATCGTAGTGACCTGCCAAAATGAAAGAAGTCAGCATCAAAACAAAGAAACGGCCATGAAGCTGCTTCGGTCAAAATTGATGGATGTTGCCATTCGGGAACATAAGGAAAGCTTGAAAGAACTGAAAGGCGATTATAGTCAAATCGCATGGGGCAGTCAGATTCGTTCTTATGTTTTCCATCCTTATACGATGGTGAAAGATCACCGGACCGGGGCGGAGGTAGGCAATATTGGTGCGGTTATGGACGGAGAAATCGACTACTTTATTAATGAAAAACTGAAACAACGGGACTAAAAAAAGAATGGGCTTGATAGTGGCGGGTCTCCCTCATGTATACATGAGGGAAAGGCGAAGAATTCCTTGCAAGAATGGGTGTTGTGTGGTACCATTCAATAGGTACGGGTTAGGAAAAAGGAGACTATTGAAATGATTTTAGAGACATTAGAAAAGTTTGCGGAGGGCATGGGAATCCTTAACATGGATGTGCGAAGTGCCATCATGTTGGCGGTTGCCTGTCTATTTTTGTTTTTGGCCATTCGTAAAGGATTTGAACCTTTGCTGTTGGTTCCCATTGGATTTGGGATGTTGCTTTCCAACATGCCTGTTACAGGGATTTTTACGGCCCATGTGGATCCGGGCACTCCTTTGGAAGGCATGGGGTTATTGACCATCTTTTACTTGTTGAAGCCAATTCTTCCCAGTTTGATTTTTATGGGTGTTGGAGCCATGACGGATTTCGGCCCCCTGATTGCCAATCCGAAGAGTTTGTTCTTGGGAGCGGCCGCTCAATTCGGAATATTTTTTGCCTTGTTCATGGCCATTATTATGGGATTCAATGCTCAAGAAGCGGCTTCTATCGGAATTATTGGTGGAGCAGATGGTCCGACGGCAATTTATACTACTCAGCAGTTGGCCCCGCATTTGTTAGGAGCGGTGGCGGTGGCGGCCTATTCTTATATGGCTTTGGTTCCGGTGATTCAGCCTCCCATCATGAAGGCGTTGACCACCAAGAAGGAACGGGTCATCAAGATGGAACAGCTCAGGCCTGTAACCCAGAGAGAAAAGATTTTATTCCCTATCATGGTTACCATAATAGTCGTTCTGTTGCTTCCTGCGGCAGCGCCTTTGGTTGGAATGTTGATGCTGGGGAATCTATTCAAGGAGAGCGGAAGAACACTGCGGTTGTCAGACACTGCGGCTAATGCTCTCATTAACATCGTAACCATTATGTTGGGACTGGCGGTGGGTGCTTCGGCTCAGGGCCCCACCTTCCTCACATTGGCCACTATAAAGATTGTTATTCTTGGTATCGTAGCCTTTGCAGTGGGTACGGCGGCCGGAGTCTTGCTGGGCAAATTGATGAACAAGTTAAGTGGTGGAAAAATCAACCCGTTGATTGGTTCTGCGGGAGTATCTGCAGTGCCTATGGCTGCCCGAGTATCTCAGAAGGTAGGGCAGGAGGCCAATTCCTCTAACTTCCTTTTAATGCACGCTATGGGACCCAATGTGGCCGGAGTTATCGGTTCGGCGGTAGCGGCCTCGGTTATGCTTTCCATGTTCAGCGGATATTAAAAGAAGGAGTCTTAAATTTTGATCTGATTGGCAGAACTTGATTAACCTTTGCAATAGAAAGAAAAAGCCCCAACCATCTGTTGGGGCTTTGCTATCCTTTGCTACTTGTTGAAAGGGGTAAACCATGAAATTAGAAAAGACGTCTGTTTCAGCCAGCACCGTGCTTTTTGATTTTGACGGCACCATTATGAACACCAACGATTTAATTATCGATTCCTGGCAGCATACCTATCGAACCATTGAGGGAAGAGAAGGGGATAAGGAAGCCATTGTTCGTACCTTTGGCGAACCATTATTGAAAAGCATGGAAAAGGCCTTTCCTCAGGTTCCTCCCGAAAAAGCTGTGGAAATTTATCGAAATTATCACTTGGATAGCTTTGGGGACCGAATTACTCTTTTTCCGGGAATGAAAGAGTTAATTGAAGAACTCTATCACCAAGGTGTTAAGCTGGGATTGGTGACTTCCAGAATGAGAGCCACCACCGATGAAGCCATGACCAAATACGGGATTGGTTCGTTTTTTCAGAGTGTGGTGACCTGGGATGATACACACAAACACAAACCGGATCCGGAGCCTGTATATATTGCACTGCGAAAGTTAAAAAGTCAACCGGAAGAAAGCATCATGGTTGGAGATAGCATGTATGATATTCTATGTGCCCGAAATGCAGGGGTGCGTTCTGTTCTGGTGGGATGGGCCTTGGCGGTGACGGAAGAGGAAAAAAACGGCCCTCAAGGGCCGGATTACTTCATTAATGAACCGTCGGATATATTGAAAATGTTGGGAAATCTTTGGTAGGCTCCATGGAAATTACAGCCTAAAGTCATTGCTGTCGATGCCGTATTTTTCCATGCGGCGATAGAGGGTTCTTCGATTGACTCCCAGCCGCTCCGCTGCTTCACTTACATTGCCCTTGCAATTTTGGAGTGCGTTGACCAGCAACATCTTTCTGCGGTCCTCTCCCGTTAGAGAAGCGGGTCGTTCCACGAAGTTTTCAGAGGAAGGGGAGTGGGGTGCCGGGTGGATTGATAGGCCCGGAGTTTGGAGGGCGTTATTCTGTTGAAGGCTTAAGGGCAAATCATCCAAGGTAATTTGATTTTTTGTTGTGATGTTTACAGCCCGATCAATAATGTTTTCCAGCTCCCGGATATTACCGGGCCATTCGTAATGCTTGAATAAGGCGTAGACCTCAGGCGAAATGGTGATGTTGCGAGACGAGGAGTTGTGAAGGGTGACAAAATAATCAGCCATTAAGCAGATGTCGTCTCCCCGTTCTTTTAGAGCAGGAAGCTCGATGGTAAAGACATTGAGACGATAATATAAATCGTCTCGAAAGCTTCTATTTTTCATAGCAAGCAGAAGGTCTTTGTTGGTGGCGGCGATGATGCGAACATCGATGGGCTTGGGATACTTACCTCCCACCCGGATGATTTCTTTTGTCTGAATGGTTCGCAGGACAGCTGCTTGAACATCTAAGGGCATATCTCCGATTTCATCCAAAAAAATGGTGCCACCATCTGCCAGTTCGAATTTCCCGGGGTTTCCTTTTCTTTGGGCTCCGGTAAAGGCGCCGGGTTCGTAACCAAATAATTCGCTTTCCACCAGCGAATTGGGAATGGCAGCACAATTAATGGCAACAAAAGGTCCCTTTGCATAATTTGATGCATTATGAATGGCCTGTGCAATTAATTCTTTCCCGGTGCCACTTTCGCCAAGAATCAAAACATTGGAAGTACCTTTGGCTGCTTGTTTGCTATCGTTGATGGCTTTTTTTAATGGAGGCGAATTTCCGATAATGGAGTCAAAAGTATATACGGATTTGTATCCGGAAATTTTATTGGCCAGTGCGTTAATGAGTTTGGTTTCGTTAAACCTCAATACGGTACCGGTTTTTTCTCCGGAATCATCGATGATAAAATTGGCGCTCATATTGTATGTTTTCGGTGGGTGATCTTTTTTGTCAATAAAGCGCAAGGAAATTTCTTGGTTGTAGGTTTCTGTTGAAATTTGAGAGATGTTCTCTGCCAAATTTGCGCTGTCATTTATGTTGATAAAGGAAAAAATTCCTTTTCCGATTAATTGCTCATACGCCAAATCAAACATAGCCAGGGCTTTGCTGTTGACCTGTACGACTCGGTGGGAAGAATTCAGCAAAAATATGCCGGAATTCATAGACTCGATGATGCTGTTTCGCTGGGCAGAGATTGTCTTTAAAGAATTGTAGGCTTTTTTAATTTCCAATTCTTTCATGATTCCGTCTGCTGCACTTAAGACCATTCCCAAGGTATGGGGATTGGTGTCGGCCACTTTACAAGTGATGTTTAGACAACCTAAAAGATTGCGATTCGGATCGTAAATCGGGGCACAGGAGCAGGAATAATTTTTGTGCAGACGTACATAATGTTCTTCTCCGAAAAGCTGAATTGGCTCATGAATGGCAAGGCAGGTTCCAATGGCATTGGTCCCCGCAAAGTTTTCCGACCGAAGAGCACCCACAACCAGGTTGGAATTGGCTTTTCCATGGGCAATCATATCGGGGTCACCGGTAAGGTCCAGAATGTATCCATCTCTGTCGCAGAACATAATATAGGAAGCAGAATTTTCCACTACGGAGTACAAGGTTTGAATATACGGGTGGACGATTTCTAAAAGATCTATATTGCTGTTAATTCGCATGGTAAGTTCATCTCGATCCAGTAGAGCGCCTCGTTTGACATCCGGGTTCACCCCGTAGTTTCTGGAACGGGTCCAAGACTCTAAAACCACAGGTCGAACCAAGGAGTAATCAAAAGCCTTTCCTTTGATAAAGTGTTGAAATGCTTCTGCCAGCCTCTGGTTGTATTCTTCTGAATAATACATAAGGGTCTCCTCTAAAATAACAGGGGTATTCTCTTCTTAATTATAGAACGAAAAGAGAAGTTCGTAAAGAAATTGTCTCATTATGCACGTGGTTATTTGTGCAATTCCAAGAAAGGATGAACACTTTATCAATCAAAATGATAAGTAGGGCAAAAATTATGAGACAAAATGTGACAGTGTGTGACAAACATGAGACAGATTCCTATTATTTGGGAAAGTGGGTAGAAAAAACGGGAGAAAAAATGGGTTAAAAAAACAATTTGTGTCTCCGGCGAATAAAATTGAACAAGCCCTTGGAAAATGGCTTAAATACAAAAGGTTTAGAAAGAATAGTGTGTTGAAAAGCAGAAGGGGAAAAGAGAAGCGATAGTATGCAAGAGAAAGAAGGTGTTTGGCATGATATTTGCGTGTAATATTTGACGATGAAACAAAATAGACTTCCTGGTTTTATGACCATATTTAAGGGAGGCTATTTTGTAAAGAATTATAACTAATATTAGATTGATGAAAGAAGAGGAGTAGTGTTATGAGAAAGTCAACAAAACTTTTAGCTTTATTATTGGGAATTATCCTAGTTCTAAGCCTTGGTTTAACCGGATGTGGTGGTGACGAACCTTCCGGGGATGCTGAAGTGTTCGTGTTTAAAGTTGCCCATCTCCAAAGTGCTGGAAGTGCTGGTGCTGACGCCATTACTTACCTTGGAGAAATTTTGGAAGAACGTTCAGAAGGAAGGATTGATGTAGAGATTTTCGGAGATAAATCCATGGCTGGAGGAGACACGGAATTGGGGGAAATTGTTCGTCAAAACACAGTTCAAATGGTTCCTGTTCCCACTCATACCCTCGGCGCTATGGCAGATATTCCGGAATATAAAGTTTTTGAATTCCCTTATTTGTTTAATTCTTGGGACGAGATTTATACTGTGCTGGACAGCGATTTAGCTGCAGAATGGGCTCAAACATTGGCGGACGAAGCCGGTGTAGTAGTGTATGATGGTTTAGTGAAGGGGTGGCTGAGTATCGGAACAAAAGTTGGGCCTGTAGATGATCCTTCCAAATTAGCCAATCTAAAGATTAGAACCATGTCCACTGATATGCAGATGGGTCTTATTGATTCATTTGGTGCCAATCCAACCGTTGTTGCTTATGGTGAACTATACACTGCAGCGCAGCAAGGAACTGTTGATGGCATTTTGACTGCAACATCTCTCTATCAAACAGACCGATTTTGTGAAGTAATTGATCATTTGTCAATTGTACGAGCAACCGCTCACTTCCATATGCCGGTAGTGAACAAAGCTTGGTTGGATTCCCTTCCGGTTGATTTGAAAGCCATCTTTGATGAATGTATGTTGGATTATGTTGCATATGCTCGTCAGTTAGAGCAGGAAGCCGATGCGGCAGTTATTAACACATTGGAAACAGTAGAAGGTGTGGATGTTCGTGAATACACCGACGCTGAATTGGTTCCTTTTGTTGCTGCAACCAAAAAATTGTGGGACGCTCAATATAATGCACCAGGAGAAGGCGTCCTTGATGCAACCATGGCAATTTTAGGCAAGGACTACGACTCTATTTTTAATCAATAAGGGTTGGAAAATAAGTTTGTAGGTTAAGAATCAACCTTGAGTTCATGAGCTGTCCGATCAACAATAATGACCGCGGCAGCTCATGGTTTTGCAAGGCCTTAATTAGATGATGTTAAAGGTGGTGGATACTCTTGAACAAAAGAGATAAATGGTATAACGAGATAGAAAGTACAGTTTGCGTAATTATTATGTTATTTATGCTAATCATACTCAGCTATCAGGTGGGCGCCCGTTATATCTTTGGTAATTCTTATGCATGGATTGATGAGTTGTCACGGTATTCGTTGATATGGTTTGCCTATTTAGCAGCTTGTTACGCCATTATTCACAATGCTCATATTAAAATTGATTTGCTATTAAAAGTTTGGCCGAAGGCCATTCGGAAGAAAATAAAGTTGTTCAGTAATGTAGTTTTTTTCGTTTACTGCGTTGTGGTGGCTTACTACAGCTTTCTTTGGATTCAAGGTGTGGCCAGCGCAGGCACCATTTCTATGGGAACGGGCATGTCCGTGGCAAAAGTATCGGCCATTATTCCCATTAGCCACTTGTTGATGGCAATCCGCTTAATCCAACTAGAAATCCGATTGATACGAAATCCGGAATTGTTGTTGGATATTGATGAAGCAGAAGCTGCTTTAGAGCAATCCAGAGTGAAGGAGGTGTGTGAACAATGACAGGATTGTGGTTAGTGGGGATTTTCCTTATTCTCCTATTCTTCCATGTGCCAATCATGATTTCTTTAGGGGTAGCCAGTGTTGTCTATTGTTTGTTTTTAACCAACACCCCTATGGATATGATTATGAATACCTACTTTACTTCTCTTGATTCATTCCCGTTGATTGCTATTCCGTTTTTCATCCTAGCCGGAGATTTGATGATGGCAGGTGGAATTTCAGGAAGACTAATTGATTTTTGTCGGGCGTTGTTGAAATCTTTTGCTGGAGCATTGGGTGCGGTAACAGTGGTAGCCAGTATGATTTTTGCGGCCGTAGCCGGTTCTGGGACTGCAACGGTAGCTTGTATCGGTGGAATTACCATTCCGGAAATGATCAAGGAAAAATATGATCGGGGGTTTGCTTGTGCTTTGGCGGCTACTGCTGGTGCCTTGGGACCCATTATACCTCCAAGTGTGGCGATGATTTTATACGGAGTTATATGCCAAGTATCGATTACTAAATTGTTTCTTGGGGGAATTATTCCTGGATTGCTGATGGCGGTTGGACTTATTATTTTAGTCCATGTTGTAGCAAAAAAGAATGGGTATGGAATCCATCATGAAGAAGTGGTCGTGGATATTCCTCCTTTGGGCAAGGCGTTTAAAGATGCAATCTGGGCATTGATGGTTCCGTTTATTATTCTTGGTGGAATCTATTCCGGCTTTTTTACTCCGACCGAGGCAGCTGTCGTGGCCTGTGATTTTGCCATCATTGTTGGTCTTTTTGTTTATAAAGAGTTTAAGGTTAGAGATTTACCAGCTATTTTAAGAAGAACGGCAATGACTTCGGGGACTGTTATGTTGCTGGTAAGTTGTGCGTCTGCCTTAGGAAGATTGTTAACCTTGGAAAGAGTCCCCTCACAAATTGCAGAAGGCCTGATTTCAATATCTGATAATAAATTCGTAGTTCTACTCATTATCAATGTTTTTCTGTTAGCCGTTGGAATGTTTATGGAGACATATGCAGCTATTATCATTTTGGCCCCGGTGTTATTGCCTACAATTTTGACATTAGGTATAGATCCCTTGCATTTTGGACTGATTATGGTAGTAAATTTGACGATTGGGTTGTGTACTCCACCTGTGGGCGTGAACTTGTTTATCGCTGCCAGAATTGGAAATGTATCGATGGAACGCATGTTTAAATGGCTTGGTGCAACCCTAGCGGTTTTGATTATAGTGTTGTTGTTGGTAACTTATGTTCCGCAAATTACCTTGTTTTTACCTAACGCACTTAGCTAATATATGATTTGAAGCAAGAAACAATCAATGCAAAAGCCGCCATATAGGTGGTTTTTGTTTGTGACAAAGTGTGCAGAATGGTTGCGGGACAAATATTTGGTGTGACATTATGGGACGCTCCCTGGATATCTTTTGTGCATATTCAAAAAGACTTAGGCTTTTGCTAGAGTTGGAAGAAGTTTTCTCATATTTTTTAGAGTGGTTGGCTGAATAAGAGTGTCGAATTTGCAGGCCGCTAGCGAGAATTTCGATTTTGTGAACAGAAAAAGGGGGAATTGTAGGGGATAAAAAGTAGAACTTGTAGTTTTGGCACAGGCTTTGCAAGTAGTATAACTAGAAAATGATGATTCATCGTTATGGAGGTCGGATATGAATGTTAAGGATTATAGCAAGGAAAAGCTATCGTGGTTTTATGAGACTATGTACACCATGAGGAGATTCGAAGAAGAGGTCTTCGAATTTTACAAGAAGGGGATGATGGCGGGACTTGCCCATTTGTATATGGGAGAGGAAGCCGTGGCAACGGGCATTTGTGGTGCATTGAATGACAATGACTATATTGGAAGTACCCACAGGGGTCATGGACATCTGATTGCCAGGGGAGCTGATTTGAATCGAATGATGGCAGAGATCCTGGGAAAGAAAACGGGATATTCCGGAGGCAAGGGTGGCTCCATGCATATCATGGCGTTGGATAAGGGCATTTTGGGAGCCAACGGCATTGTTGGTGGAGAAATTCCCATTGCAACGGGAGCTGCTTATAAGGCGAAGTATAAGAATTCGGGGCAGGTAGCCGTTTCTTTTATGGGAGATTCGGCCACGAATGAGGGAACTTTTCATGAAAGTCTTAACATGGCCGCAGCTTGGAAACTTCCGTGTGTTTATGTTATAGAAAATAATTTGTATGGAATATCGGTGGATATTCGAGATGTGACCAATACGCCGGACTTGTCTGTTCGGGCTGTGTCCTACAATATTCCCGGCGTTACAGTAGATGGAATGGATGTGCTAGCCGTCAACGAAGCGGCACAAAAGGCGGTGGAGAGAGCTCGCAACGGAGAAGGACCCACTTTGATTGAGTGTAAAACCTATCGATGGCAGGGCCACCATGTGGGAGATCCTGCCGTGTATCGAACACGAAAGAGTGAAACAGAAAAACAGGATTGGATGGAGCGATGCCCCATTGACTGTTTTAAAGATATCTTGCTCAAGGAAAAAGTAGTTGATGCCAAGAGCTTAAAGAGGATAGAAGAGCTGGTAGAGGAAAAAATTCAGGAAGCAGTGCATTTTGCGGCGGAGAGCGACTATCCTGATGCGAAAGAAGCCTATACCGATGTTTTTGCGGCAGAGTAACAGAGTTCATATCATCTTAAGTAGAATGTGAGGTTGGAAAATGAAAGAGATAACATACGCACAAGCTGTTTGCGAGGCTCTTGACGAGGAAATGGCTCGGGACGAAGATGTTTTAATGATAGGAGAAGATATCGGCTTCATTGGGGGAAATTTTAAAACTACCGTGGGGTTGATGGAAAAGTATGGTGAGTGGCGTGTTAAGGATTCTCCCATATCCGAAGCAGGCATTGTGGGAATGGGCGTTGGAATGGCGCTGACGGGGTTGCGACCTGTGGTGGAATTGATGTTCTCGGATTTTCTATTGGTTGCGGCGGATCAGGTAATCAACCAAGCGGCTAAAATCAGATATATGTCGGGTGGGCAGGCAACCGTTCCTCTAACGATTCGTTGTCCTATTGGTGCAGGACGTTCTTCTGCTGCTCAGCATTCCCAGTCCATGCAGGCCATGGTGGCCCACTTCCCGGGGATGAAGGTGGTGGTTCCTTCCACCGCTCAAGAGGTAAAAGGACTTTTGAAAACAGCAATTCGCGACAACGATCCGGTCATATTGTTTGAACATAAAATGGAATACAATAAAGTTTACACCATCGATGATGAAGTAGAGCCGATTCCATTTGGAAAAGCTCGAATTGCCAGAGAAGGAAAAGACATTACAATCGTGGCGACTTCTTCTATGGTTATGAAGTCCGAAGCGGCGGCAATAAGACTGGCAAAAGAGGGGATTGATTGTGAAATTATAGATGTAAGAACCATCGTACCCTTTGATCGTGATGCAGTTATAAAATCTGTTCAGAAAACCGGAAAGCTGATCGTGGCTGACGAGGCTCACGAGCGCTGTGGTATTGGAGCTGAAATTGCGGCGGACATTGCAGAAGAGGTGTTTTATTATTTAGACGCTCCTTGCGGTCGAGTGGCCAACCCCAATGTACCGTTGCCCTTCAGCCCTGCCCTGGAGTTTCCGTTGATTCCTTCGGAAGAGAAAATATATGAAAAAGTAAAATCCTATTTCAAATAAGGGGGGCTTAACGTGGCTGAAATAATCATCATGCCCAAGCTGGGATTCAACATGAGCGAAGGGAAATTGATAAAATGGTACAAGCAGGAAGGCGATTTTCTTAAAAAAGGAGAACCTCTTTTCTGTATTGAAACGGATAAAACAAATATTGATATCGAAGGGACAGGAGATGGTATCGTTCTTCGCCTTCTCATTACAGAAGGAGACACGGTTCCGGTAACCACACCTATTTGTGTGGTAGGAGATTCCAATGAAGATGTGGATATGATCTTAACGCAAGGAAAGGTGCAAACGCCCCGCTCCCAAGAGGAAAGAGCCATTCCCGATCCCGTTCAAGCCGGGGGTCAGCCTGAACGGGGGTTTGTTTCTCCCGAGCTTCGAGATAAAGGTAAAATAAAAATTACGCCCAGAGCGAAGCGAGTTGCACTGGAGATGAAGATTCCCGTTGAAGAATGGTCCAATATCTCCGGCACGGGATTCCAAGCAGGCATTTGCGAAAAAGATTTGTTGGCCTATGCAAAAACAAGAGACAAGAAGGCGAAAGCGAGCCCGTTGGCGAAAAAAATAGCTTCCGAAAACGATTTGGACATCCGGGGAATTTATGGTTCCGGCGCAGCAGGAAAAATTATGGCAGAGGATGTTCGAAATGCCTTGACAAAAGAAGGCGCTGCTCAAGGGTTAAATCGTGAAGACACTGAAGATGGGCGAGTGATTCGGGAGAGCCTCCCCTACGCAGGAATTCGGAGAATCATTGGAGAACGTTTATCCATGAGCGCGTCCACTGCGCCCCATGTTTACTTTACCCAAAAAGTGAATATGGAAAAACTGCTTAATGCGCGTAAGCAAGTAAATGAGGCTTCTTCTGTGAAAGTTTCGGTTACTGATTTTATTGTGCGAGCCGTAACAATGGCACTTGAAAAATATCCAGGTGTGAATGCATCTCTTGATGGTGATACTATTCTTCAATTTGAATCCGTCAATGTGGGTGTGGCAGTTGCAGCTCCCGGCGGATTGATTGTTCCTAACATTAAGAATGCGGAAAAAATGTCTTTGGTGGAAATTGCAGAAGCTAGCGCGTTGTTAATCGACAAAGCCAGAGAAGGCAAGCTCCTTCCTTCTGAGTACGCTGGCGGCACTTTTACCATTTCCAACTTGGGGATGTTCGGCATCGATAATTTTACGGCCATCATTAATCCTCCGGAAGCGGCGATTTTAGCCATATCCGCTACAAAAGAGGAGCCTATAGTGGTGGTGGATCAAGAAGGGAAGAAGGACATACAAATCAAGCCCATGATGAACATTCAATTGTCTGCGGATCACCGAATTATAGATGGTTTGTTGGCCGCTCAATTTACGGCAGAGATGAAAGTTTTACTGGAGAACCCTATGGGGCTGTTGATTTAATGGTTAAATACATCGAGTTTATATAGATTCTCCTCCTTTGTGCATTCTTTGTTCTTAAAATAACACTTCTATATAGACTCGATTATTTTTTATAAAAGCAAAGAAATTTCAACGAAAAAAGGAGATGGATTATGGCAACAAGCTGCGCAAAGGTCGTATGTTCTTGCACATATCCCACTTGTGAAAAACACGGCAAATGTTGTGAATGTGTTGCATTTCATCGTGAAAGAGGCGAAATTCCCGGGTGTTTTTTTACCAAAGAGGGAGAGGCCTTTTGGAAAAGAGATTTGGATACATTTATTAACGACAGGGTAAAATGACGAAATAGAAGGAGTAACAATATGGCAGAATGGATTATAATGCCCAAACTGGGATTTAATATGAGTGAAGGAAAACTGATTAGGTGGTACAAAAGGCAGGGGGACGCTGTACGAAAGGGGGAGCCTCTATTTGCCATAGAAACAGACAAGACGGGGATTGACATTGAAGCTACACGAGATGGTATTGTGCTGGGTCAATATATCGAGGAAGGAGATTCTGTACCGGTTACCTCGCCTATTGCTATAGTGGGGGAACAGGATGAGGATATCTCCTCCATGGAAGCAGAGGTAATGGGCGGAAAAAACGAGAATCAATCTACATTGGACAATGACGATACGGCCTCTCTCGGAAAGCAAAGTTTAAATAGTGACGAGGGCGGTGCTTTTGACTACGATATTGTAGTAATTGGAGGAGGCCCCGGAGGCTATGTGGCGGCTATTAAGGGTGCACAGTATGGAAAAAAAGTAGTCTTAATTGAAAAGAAGGCTCTGGGAGGAACTTGTTTGAATGTGGGATGTATTCCCACGAAAACCTTAATGAAAAGTGCTGAAATGCTGAAGGCTGTAAAAGAATCTTCGGAATTCGGGGTGAAAACGGAAGGCCTTCATTCTGTATATTTAGATATGGAGATGGTGCAAAAGAGAAAGTCCGGGATTGTGAGGCAGCTGGTAGGGGGCGTTCAGGGCTTGCTACGAGCCAATGGTGTTGATTTGTTGGAAGGAGAGGCCATACTGATTGATTCTCATGCAGTTCAAGTTCAGGGGGCTACCATCACCGGAGAATTCGTCATATTGGCCAATGGGTCGAAGCCAAAAGCATTACCCATAAAAATTCATGACGAAGCCTGTGTTCTCGGTAGCGAGGAAATGTTGAATCTCACGGAGATTCCTAACACTGTGGCGGTTATTGGCGGCGGAGTAATCGGAATTGAGTTTGCTTATTTTTTGGCTTCGGTAGGGGCCAAGGTAACGGTGATAGAATTCCTCGATAGTATCTTACCAATGGTGGATGAAGAAATTTCTCAACTAGTCATGAAGGATCTTTCAGACATGGGTATTGAATTTCATTTAAATTCGCAAGTGATGGAAATTGGGAAAAATAATGTGACATTTCGAAAGCAGGAGGAAACGGAGCAAGTGGAGTCCGAAATGGTGCTAATGGCTGTTGGAAGAACTGCCGCATTGGATGGTTTAGATTGCGATAAGCTTGGCATAGAGACTTTCAGGGGGGCAGTTAAGACGGATGAAAGATTACATACCACTTTAAAAAATGTGTATGCGATTGGAGATATTAATGGGAAGTCTATGCTGGCGCATACGGCCTCCATGGAGGGAATCATTGCTGTCGAAAACATTTGCGGGAAAGAAGAAATCATGAGATACGACCGTGTTCCCAGTGCTATATATATTCAACCGGAAGTCGCATCTGTGGGGCTTACAGAAAAAGAGGCGATAGAGAAGTACGGGCAGGTGAAAGTAGGAAGATTTCCCCTCCTTGCCAACGGGAAAGCCAAGGTGGAAGGGGACGAAAGGGGCCTGATCAAAGTGATTGCAGATTCCAAATACGGAGAGATTTTGGGAGTGCACATGTATGCGGTCCATGCCACCGATATGATTTCAGAAGCCACAGTTGCTATGAATCTGGAGGCAACGGCGGAGGAAGTGGCTATGTCCATTCATCCCCATCCTACGATTTCAGAAGCGCTCCATGAAGCAATGCACGGCGCTTATGATCGAATGATCCATTTTCCTGGATAGGAGAACGATGTATGCAATACATTAGAAGTTATAGTACGGATCCATATTATAATCTTGCCTTGGAAGAATATCTTTTTAAATATCTTCAAGACGATGTTTTTATGCTGTGGCAGAACCACCGGACAGTTGTAGTTGGGAACTACCAAAACACACTGGAAGAGATATCCTATTCCTATATAAAGGAACATGACATACGAGTGGTTCGAAGGATGTCAGGTGGAGGAGCGGTATACCATGACCTGGGTAATATAAACTTCACCTTCATAACCAAGGAGCCGGAAAACGGAATTTTAGACTTCGCATATTTCACAAAAGCTGTCTTAAAAACTTTGGAAGAGTATGGAATAAGAGCGGAGTTTAGCGGGAGAAATGATTTAACCATCGGAGGAAAAAAAATCTCCGGAAATGCTCAATATAGACGGAAAGGCCGGGTACTGCATCATGGCACATTGCTTTTTGATTCCGATTTGAAAGCGATAGTAAAAGCTTTAAGGGTAAGTAATGCAAAAATACAATCCAAGGCCATCCAGTCTGTTCGAGAAAGGGTTACAAATGTTATGGAGCATATGAACGAACCGGTGTCCATCGAAACTTTTATGGAAACTCTGGCGGGGCAGGTTGGCCAAGAAAATTCACTGCAGCCCTACACCTTGTCCAAGGAGGAAGAGCGAATGGTAAAAGATTTGCGAAATCAGAAGTATGGGACATGGAGCTGGAATTATGGAGAGTCACCTCCTTGCAATGTGGTGAAGAAAAAAAGACATCCCAGCGGTACAGTGGAGACAAGAATGGTTATTGAGGGAGGTACAATTTCCGGCTTAAAATTTTATGGCGATTTTTTTGCCAAAGAAAACATCACGGAAGTGGAGCGTGCTTTTATTGGTGCGGCCATGGAAGAGAGTGCGATTATGAAGGTGTTAAACACATATGGCACAGGCATACAGGGTATCGATGCAGACTGGATGTTGGAATACCTGCTATATTAAAAAACCCTGATGTAAAGTGTCGAAACATATAGTTTCCAAAAGAAAAGAGAGTCGCTTTATGGGCGACTCTCTTTCTATGAAAAAACCACAAACGGCAGAAAGATTACTCGTTAACCTGATAGGTATCTCTCTTGGCGTAATGAGTGTGTAATAGCTTGTGAGACAAGTGACCATTAGGCTCTCCCAGGAAATCTCTATATAGGGCGGATATTTCAGCGTTCTTATGAGATTTTCTCTCGGGCAATCGTTGATCTTCGCTATAAAGCGCCTTTGCTCTTTCCAGACGAGGATCCACATCCATTCTGGTTTTGGAAGATACGATGGATTGTCCTCCTCCATGTACGCAGCCTCCCGGGCAAGCCATAATTTCGATGAAGTGTACATTTACTTCGCCAGCCTTGATGGCATTGAGCAACTTGGCAGCGTTGGCAGTTCCATGGGCGACGGCCACCTTCACCTCTTGGTATTCGTTGTTGATGGGCAGTACTACACTGGCAAAACGAATTCCCTCGAGACCACGAACGGTGTTGTACTCAAAATCCGGTAAATCTTGTTCCGTCAGTATGTCTGCTACGGTTCGAAGAGCCGCTTCCATTACGCCGCCAGTAGCACCAAATATGACACCGGCTCCGGTCCCTTCTCCCATTAAGAGATCGGGTTCTTCATCCGGAAGAGCTTCAAATTGGATGCCGGCCTGTTTAATCATATCTCCCAGCTCCCTTGTGGTAAGGGAGAAGTCTACATCTGGCAGTCCATCTACCTGCATTTCCGGTCGGATGCACTCTGATTTTTTGGATGTGCAGGGCATGATGGAAACGCTGACGATTTTGCTGGGGTCGATATCCATCTTCTCGGCAAAGTAGGTTTTAGCCAAAGCGCCAAACATTTGCTGTGGCGATTTACACGTGGATAGATTGTCCAGAAATTCCGGGTAGTTCATTTCGCAGAAACGAACCCAACCAGGTGAACAAGAGGTAATCATGGGGAGCTTTCCGCCTTTCATGACACGATTGATAAATTCAGTTCCCTCTTCCATGATGGTTAGGTCTGCAGAAAAGTTGGTGTCAAAGACTTTGTCAAATCCAAGCCTTCTCAAGGCTGCATACATCTTTCCGGTAACCGGAGTGCCGATGGGCATTCCGAACTCTTCTCCCAGAGAAGCCCGTACGGCAGGAGCTTCTTGTACGATGACATACTTCTCCGGATCTGCCAGTGCATCAAATACATCGTCGATGTACTGACGTTCTCGTAAAGCAGCTACGGGGCAAGCTTCAATACATTGACCGCAATAGGTGCAGTTTACATCTCTCATGCTGAAATCAAAGGCGGGAGCCACTTCGGTATTGAATCCTCGATTGGTGAAGTCCAATACGCCAATGCCCTGCACATTTTTGCATGTAGAAATACATCGTCCACAGAGGATGCATTTGGAAGCATCCCGGATGATGGAAGGGGAGAGATCGTCCAGCTTGGCCTCTCTTTTTTCTCCTTTGAAACGAACATGGTCGATTCCCAATTGCTCGCAGAGCTTTTGCAGCTCGCAGGAATGGTTTCTTTTGCAAGTGAGGCATTCCCGATTGTGGTTGGCTAGAATCAGTTCCACATTGGTTTTGACCGCTTTTCGAACACGAGGAGTGTTGGTGCGTACGGTCATACCGTCTGCTACTTGAAGCACACAAGAAGCAGGTAGGTTACGCATGGGCACGCCGTTGATGTCCACCTCAACCACACAGACTCTACATGCTGCAATTTCATTAACATCTTTTAGATAACAGAGGGTGGGGATGTTGATGCCAGCCTCCTTAGCGGCCATCAAAACGGTGTAGTCCTTAGGGACACTTACGGAAATGCCGTTGATGGTTAAATTTACTTTTTCCATGGTTTTTTCATTCTCCCTTCTACTGGATCACAATGGCGTCGAATTTACATGCTTCCATGCATACGCCACATTTGATGCACACATCTGGGTTGATGCGGTGCTTTTCTTTTACATTCCCTACAATAGCGCCTACCGGGCATTTTCGAGAACAGAGGGTACAACCGGTACAAGCGTCGGTGATGTAGTAACCTAGCAATGCTTTGCATACACCAGCTGGACATTTATGGTCAATAACATGGGCCTCGTACTCATCCATGAAATGGGCCATGGTGGACAGAACCGGATTCGGTGCTGTCTGCCCCAGTGCACAGAGTGAGGTAAGACGGATGTTTTCTGACAAATCTTGCAAATCTACCAGGTCTGAAGGTTCTCCTTTTCCTGCTGTTATTTTATCTAAGATTTCCAACATTCTTTTGGTTCCTTCTCGGCAGGGCGTACACTTTCCGCAGGATTCATCCACTGTAAAGTCCAAGAAGAAACGAGCGATGTCTACCATGCAATTGTCTTCGTCGATAACAATCATTCCGCCGGAACCCATCATGGATCCGATGGCTACCAGGTTGTCAAAGTCGATGGGAGTATCCAGGTTTTCCGTGGTGATACAACCACCGGAAGGACCTCCGGTTTGGACGGCTTTTAATGCTTTTCCGTTGGGACAGCCGCCACCAATCTCATATATAACTTCCCGCAGAGTAATGCCCATGGGAACTTCTACCAATCCGGTGTTGCTAATCTTGCCGCCCAGAGCGAACACTTTGGTTCCAGTGGACTTCTCGGTCCCAAAACTACGGAACCAATCAGCACCTTTTAGGATGATTTGTGCTATATTGGCCAATGTTTCCACATTGTTGATGCAGGTGGGTTTTCCCCAAAGACCTCTGTTGGCAGGGAAAGGAGGTTTGTTTCGTGACATACCCCGTTTCCCTTCAATAGAGGCGATGAGAGATGTTTCTTCCCCACAGACAAAGGCGCCAGCTCCAAGTCGGATCTCAACATCAAAGGAAAAGTTCGTACCGAAAATGTCTTTGCCCAGAACTCCCAGTTCTTTCGCCTGTGCGATGGCGATTTTTAGCCTTTGCACGGCAACTGGGTACTCAGCACGAACATATACATATCCTTTGGAGGCTCCGATCGCGTAACCACCAATGGCCATGGCTTCTAATACTGCATGGGGATCCCCTTCCAAAACAGAACGGTCCATAAATGCTCCGGGATCTCCTTCGTCTGCATTGCAAATGATATATTTCTGGTCGGCTTCATTGGGCGCGGCAAAGCTCCATTTGAGTCCGGTAGAGAAACCGGCGCCGCCGCGGCCTCTGAGGCCGGATTTTTTCATTTCTTCAATTACCTGTTCCGGTGTCATTTCCAGAAGGGCTTTTGCAAGGGCTTGGTACCCGTCCATGGCGATGTATTCTGAAATGTCTTCCGGGTTGATTAAACCACAGTTTCGAAGAACCACTCGCTTTTGTTTTTTGTAAAAATCCAGGTCTTCCAGGTTTTTCAGCTCACCACCTACCGTGAACTCTTTAACGGGATTGCCTCCAGCCAGGTGTTGGTCTAAAATTTTCTCGGCCTTCGCTTCGTCTACATGAACATAGGTGACCTTTTTTCCATCCGGAGAGATTACTTCCACGATGGGTTCATATGTGCACATTCCGATGCAACCTGTGGGCTTCACGGTTACATTGGACATATTGCGATTTTCGGCTTCGTTTTTAAATAAGTTGTAAACGGGTCGAGCGCCGGCGGAGAGACCACAAGTAGCCATTCCAACAACTACGCGATATCCGTTCTTGTTATAAAATTGCTCCTTGGATTTATTTTGATAGTCTTTGATTTCTTGAATGGATTTCATAATTATTGTGCCCCCCGTTCTCTATATTTTTCAATGATGGCCGGAATTCCGCTGACATCGTCCAGTTGGGCATATACATCATCATCAATCATCATGACCGGAGCCAACCCACAACACCCAAGGCAACGAGTTGCTTCCAAAGTGAACAGACCATCCGGTGTGGTTCCGCCAGCTTCTACATCCAATGCTTCAGCACATTTATCTAGAACAGCCTGTGCACCCTTTACATAACACGCAGTACCCAAACAGACACTAACCTTGTGTTTCCCCTTGGGAGTGAGGTTGAACTGACTGTAAAAGGTAGAAACGCCGTAAAGCTCAGCAACGGGCACTTGTATTTTCTCGGATATGAACTTTTGGACCTCGAGAGGAAGGTATCCAAAGATGTTCTGTGCTTCCTGGAGAACGGGCATGGTGATTCCGTCTATTCCGGAAAGCGATTCAATATAATTTTCCAACTTTTCAAATCTTGGATCGTCCAAAGGGATGGCACGATCGCTACTAACTTGCTCCATGATATTCGCTCCTTTGCTCTTTTGTGTTCATTCTCATTTTTCGACTTTGTTTGTGATTAAATTAACATTTGCTCTCCATAAGCATAATATCATACCCTTGGACGGGTTTCAAGCAATCCAAAAAAGAAGTTGTTAATTTATTGCCAATATAATGGAAACAACTTGTTTTTTGTTGGGAAAAAGCAAGCCCTGTTTTTTAAAGAGCAAAATAGTTATTTCGGACAAGCAAGTTTGTAATATCGTGGTAAAAGATGCAAAAAAAAAGTAGTGGAAATCAGAAAGAATTGGGGTATAATATGAGGGCGTGCTACTGTGGCTCAATGGTAGAGCAGCACATTCGTAACGTGCAGGTTGAGGGTTCGATTCCCTCCAGTAGCTCCAATGAAAACGACCTTCCTTTATGGCAATGGAAAGTCGTTTTTTTTGTGAAACAAAAAAACGAAAAGTTGAGTAAAGTAAGATGTTTGGAGAACGCCAGAACAGTTGTCAATACATACAAAAAACCTTGACACCCTTAGGGGAATATTGTATGATTAGACAAATTTAACAATTAAATGCTATGATTGGAAACAAGTAAGTTCTGATTTTTGCTTTGTAGAGAGCGATTGGCTGGTGAAAAATCGCAGGCGGTCAGAGTCTGAATACATTCCAAGAGCAGCGCACCCAACGGTGGAATTTTCACCCAGTAGGCTGCGACGGGTTCGCCCGTTACCGCGATAGAGTATGGGCAATGAAATTGTAGTACTCGATGAGGTCTCTTGTCGTGAGAAGGAGATGAACTGAGGTGGTACCACGGGAAATATTCCGTCCTCTGAAGAATTTCGGAGGGCGTTTTTTTGTGAGGAGGACACGAATATGGGGATTAAAATTTTTATGTTGGTGGTGTTTTTTGGGGTCATGGTAGCCGTGGGCATCTATTGCAGAAAACATGCCACGGATGTAAACGGATTTGTGTTGGGGGGGCGTTCTGTGGGCCCTTGGTTATCGGCATTTGCTTATGGAACTTCCTATTTTTCTGCCGTTATTTTCATTGGGTATGCCGGCCAGTTTGGGTGGAAATTTGGCTTGGCTTCCACTTGGATTGGGATTGGTAACGCACTGGTAGGATCCTTGCTGGCATGGACTATTTTGGGAAGGCGTACTCGATTGATGACCCATCACCTGGACAGCGCCACTATGCCGGAATTTTTTGGGAAGAGGTACCACAGCGGCAAATTAAAGATTCTATCATCTGCCATTATATTTATTTTCCTTATTCCTTACACGGCATCCCTGTTCAATGGACTATCCCGATTGTTTGGAATGGCATTCCATATTGATTATACGGTATGCATTATCGGCATGGCCATCTTGACCGGCATTTATGTAGTAGTGGGGGGATATATGGCTACGGCTGTTAATGATTTCATTCAAGGGTGCATTATGCTGGTGGGCATCGTGTTGGTAATTTTAGCGGTGTTGAGGGAAAACGGTGGTTTTATGGCTTCTATAGATGGGTTGGCTCGCGTTACGGATTCGGGGGTGACGGAAACACCAGGGGTGTTTGCCTCCTTTTTTGGTCCGGATCCCTTTTCTCTTTTGGCTGTTTTCATTTTGACCTCTTTGGGAACTTGGGGTCTTCCCCAAATGGTGCAGAAGTTTTATGCCATCAAAAGTGAGAATTCCATCGATAAGGGCACTGTAATTTCTACAGTTTTCGCATTAGTGATAGCGGGGGGATGTTATTTTTTGGGGGGGTTCGGAAGAATGTTTTCTCATCGAATTGATATAGCAACTCAAGGATATGATTCTATCATTCCCAAAATGCTGGAATCGCTCCCGGAAATCTTAATTGCGGTGGTGGTAATTCTGGTTCTATCTGCATCTATGTCTACTTTGTCGGCGTTGGTGCTGGCCTCCAGTTCTACATTAACTTTGGATTTCTTAAAGGACAACTTCATTAAAAACATGACACAGAAAAACCAAGTTTTCACCATGCGGCTTCTTATTGTAGTATTTATCGGCATCTCATCGGCAATCGCCATTGTACAATATAAAAGTACGGTAACCTTTATTGCTCAGTTGATGGGAATTTCTTGGGGAGCCTTGGCAGGTGCTTTTCTGGCACCTTTTCTGTATGGTTTGTATTGGAAAGGGGTTACGCGAAGTGCAGTCATGGTCAATTTCATTTTCGGAACCGGGCTGATGATTTTAAATCTGCTTTTCCGCAGTTCTTTTCCTGTATGGCTGCAATCGCCCATCAATTGTGGGGCTTTTGCCATGTTGGCTGGATTCGTCCTGGTTCCTGTTATCAGTGTTTTGACGCCTAAATTCCCTAGTGACCACACGGACAAAATGTTTGCTTGCTATGAACAAAAAGTGGTGGTTTCCGTGAAACAAGCTTTGGGAGAATAGGTTTTGAGAACAGGGCGCCGGCTGTGGAGCAATCCGTTGTTGGCGCCTTTTTGTTGGTTCCAATGAACACTTTGTGGTATAATAAGGCCACTTGCTACTGAGTTGGATTTCTGTTGGTGGAGAGAAAAATTGCCCAAGGAGGTATGCGTAAAAAGGATGAATAAAAAGAAATTCATGAAGGAAGAATATCAGGTATGTGCCATTCGGGATCTAAAAGAGCTGTTAGATACGAGTGCAATCAAGTACCATCAAAAAGCCGCCTATTTGGTGAAGGATGTTGCGGGGGGGACGTATCAACCCATTCCTTTTTGGCAAATGAAGCAGGATGTGGATTCCTTAGGAACCGCCCTGGTGGAAATGGGGTTGAAAGGGAAAAAAATCGCAGTGATTGGGGAAAACAGTTATCCTTGGGTGGTGACTTATTTAGCCACGGTGAATGGTACGGGTGTGGTGGTTCCACTGGATAAAGAACTTCCGGCAAAGGAAATTTCCCATTTGTTAGAACGAGCCGATGTGGCTTGTGTAATATATGATAAGAAACATCGTGGTTTATTGGAGTCCATTCGGCAAGAAGCTTCTTCCGTGGAACATTGGATTGATATGGACATGGACACCAACGATACCAATCAAGGAATTTGGTCTTGGGAGACTTTGCGGGCAGAAGGAAAAGCCAAATTGGCTTCTGGAAACTCAGCGTTTGTGGAAGCGGAAATCGATCCGGACGCTCTATGTTCTTTGTTGTTTACATCCGGCACCACTGGCATGGCAAAAGGTGTAATGCTGAGCCATAGAAACATTGCTTCCAATGTATGTAATATGTCGAAATACGTTCAGATTAAAAGCCCGGGGACTGGGCTTTCCGTCTTGCCCATGCATCATAGTTACGAAATGACCTGTCATATCATGACGGCTCTATACCAAGGGGTGACGGTGGCCATCTGTGAAGGATTAAAACATATTGCAAAAAACATGGTGGAATCCAAAGCGACCGTCATGTTAGGCGTTCCTTTGGTTTTCGAAGCCACGCATAAAAAAGTTATGAAACAAGCGGCTGCGTCTGGCAAACTGAAAACTCTTCGAAGGGCTATTGACCTTTCCAAGAAATTTCACTTGTATAATCGAGGGGATTTAGCGAGAAGAATGTTTGCCGATGTACACAAGGCAACCGGTGGGAATATGGGTCTTTTCATTGCCGGCGGAGCTTCCATCAATCCTGAGGTAATCGAAGATTTTCAAGCCATGGGGTTTCCTATGATCCAAGGGTATGGTATGACGGAAAACGCGCCAATAGTGGCAGTTAATAAGGATCGATTTAGCAAGCCCGGTTCCGTAGGATTTCCTTTGCCGGAAACCGAAGTGATTATCCATGAACCGGACGACAATGGTGTGGGGGAAATTATTTGTCGTGGCCCCAGCGTGATGCTGGGATATTATGAAAATCCGGAGGAAACTGCCAGAGTCCTTCGAGATGGGTGGTTATTTTCAGGAGATTATGGGTATTTTGATGAGGACGGCATGTTGTACATTTGCGGTCGTAAAAAGAGCGTTATTGTGACGAAAAATGGGAAGAATATTTTTCCCGAAGAGGTGGAGTTCTATCTGACGGAAAGCCAATATATCGAAGAAGCCTTGGTGTATGGTGAAGAAGATGAGGATGGAGATGTAATCGTGAAAGCCATTTTATATCCCAACTTCGATGCCATAGCTGAAAGAGAAGGAGATCTTGGGAATCAGGAGTTAAAGGGTTTTTTGAAAGGGGTGATTGATACCATCAATGAGCAGATGCCATTATATAAGAGAGTTCGCCGATTTGGTATTCGAAAAATGGAATTTGAAAAAACCACAACACGCAAGGTGAAGAGATTTACACCAGAGAATTTTGAATCGGATTTTTAGGAAGCACAGGAGGATCAGGAATGAATAAGATGAGCAATGAGGAGTATAAAGAGCTGAAACAGAAGGACATGGAAAAAGCCGTGGCTTTTTCCAAAGAAATTCAGGAAAGCAAAGATCCCATGGTGAGATACAAGGATTCCAGGCCCATCATGGATATCAAGCACATGATAGAAACCAGTGCTGCGTTGTTTAAGGATCGTCCGGCTTTCCATGTGAAAAAGGTTCATGGAGGCCAGTATGAACCCATTAGCTATGGCCAAATGATGGCGGATGTGAATGGATTGGGGACGGCATTAATTATTGGTGGCCTCAAAGACAAGAGAATCGGCATCATAGGAGAAAACAGCTATATGTGGGCCATTTCTTATCTGGCTGCAGTATGCGGAGTAGGGGTGGTGGTGCCACTGGATAAGGAACTTTCTCCCAAAGAGTTGAAGGGGTTGGTAAAAGAAGCAGAGCTAAGTTGTGTAATCTTTGATAAAAAATTTGAAGGGCTGTTTAAGGAAGCCAAAGAAGACCCGGAAAACGATTTGGAGGTGTTGATTGGTTTGGAAGCCGAAGAAAGCGATGGCGAAGTATTCGCCTGGAAAGATTTGGTGGAAAAGGGCCGAAAAGCTGTTTTGGAGGGAAATCGGGAATTTTTAGATGCACAGATTAATAGCCAGGAAATGAACATTTTGCTTTTCACTTCAGGAACTACCGGATCCAGCAAAGCGGTGATGTTAAGCCATGAGAATATTTGTGTGGATTTGATGAGCTTGCCAACCTTGTTGGTGGTGAAGCCGGAGGATGTTTTCTTTTCCATGCTTCCCATCCATCATACATATGAATGTACGGCCGGGTTTTTGATGCCATTGTACAAGGGGGCTTCCATCGCTCACTGTGAAGGCTTGAAATTTATCGTAAAGAATTTGTCGGAAGCCAAGCCTACGATGTTCTTAACAGTACCTTTGGTGATTGAGAATATGCACAAGAAGATTTGGCAGAATGCCAGAAAATCTGGCAAAGCAGAAACCCTTAGAAAAATGATGAATTTAAATCGAAAGCTGAAAAAAGTGGGCATTGATATTTCCGGCGTTTACAACAAGCAGATTATGGCCTTGTTTGGAGGACGACTGCGAATGTTGATTTCGGGTGGCGCCGCCATTTCACCCCATGTTTTGGAGGATGTTAACGACTGGGGCGTTACGGCTCTTCAGGGGTATGGCCTTACGGAGTGTGCTCCTATGTGTGCTTTGAATCCGGATAAAAATGCGAAAAGTGATTCCTTGGGGTATATCCCGCCGGGAATGGAGTTCAAAGTTCATGAAGCAGATTCGGAAACGGGCATCGGAGAACTGTGTGTAAAAGGCGGGAATGTGATGCTGGGATATTACAAGAACCCGGAGGCCACCGCGGAAGTGCTTCGGGATGGGTGGTTCCATACAGGTGATTTGGGGTTCATCGATAAGGATGGGTATATTCACTTGACCGGCCGGAAGAAGAATGTAATTATTACGGCAAATGGCAAAAACATTTACCCGGAAGAGTTGGAATTTTTATTGAGCCAAATCCCGTTGGTTACGGAATCCATGGTATGGGGATTTAATGAATCCGGCAAAGACACTTCTATCGTTGCTACGGTAAGGTTAGATGAAGAAGAGTTGGCAGAATCCAACGGCGGTAAAGCCCTTTCCGATTTTACAGACGAAGAACTGGAAGCCCTTTTGTGGAAGGAAGTGGATCAAATCAATCAAGATTTGCCGGTGTGGAAGAAAATAAAGAGACTGGTGGTAAAAAGGGACGAATTTGATAAAACCACGGGCAAGAAAATTAAAAGATATGTGGACGCCAACAAGGGACAATAGGGTGTAAGTAGCCGGTCATAATTTGAAACAAAGGATAAAGGTCAAAAAATGGATAGATATCCCCAAGTGGAAGTAAATTTAGCAAAGCTTCGCCATAATGTGGAGGAGATTGTAAAGCTGGGAAGAGGCCGCGGGGTAGAAATCGCTGGCGTTATTAAAGGATTCACAGGCATTCCGGAAGGTGTGAAAGCTTTTGAGGAGGGGGGATGTACCTTGATTGGATCTTCTCGATTGGAACAATTGGAAGAAGCTGGACGAGCCGGATGTTCCCTGCCCCTGATGCTGATACGAATTCCCATGCTGTCAGAAGTGGAAGAAGTGATTTCTTTAACGGATATAAGTTTGAACAGTGAGAGAGATGTGCTGGCAGCCTTAAACTGGGAAGCAGAGCGACAAGGAAAAACCCATGGCATTATTCTGATGGCAGATCTGGGAGATTTAAGGGAAGGCTTTTGGGACAAAGATGAGTTAGTGGATGTGGCTCATGAAGTGGAAACCCAATGGAAGCATCTGACATTGGAAGGGGTTGGAACTAATGTGGGATGTTACGGCTCCGTCAGTGCAACGCCGGAAAAATTACAGGAGCTGGTGGACTTGGCTCGCAAGGTGGAAGAAAGAATTCACCGGAAGCTCCGTTATGTCTCCGGTGGAGCCACCTCCTCCATTCCAAGGCTGATGGAGAACAATATGCCGGAAGGAATCAATATGATTCGGATCGGGGAAGGAATCATACTAGCCAAAGACCTTCGAGATCTATATGGGTATGATATGAGTTTCATGTATCAAGACGCGTTTACCTTGAGAGCGGAGGTCATTGAAGTAAAGGAAAAACCCACCTACCCTCAAGGGAAAATCATGTTTGATGCTTTTGGTAATCAGCCGGAGTATGAAGACCGGGGTATCCGCAAGCGAGCATTATTGGGAATGGGTAAAGTGGATTATGCCTATCCGGAAAGTATTTTTCCCCGCAAAAAAGGGGTGGAAATTCTGGGAGCATCCAGTGATCACACCATCATAGATATTGAGGATTGCCAAGAACCGGTTCAAGTGGGAGACATATTAGAATTTGATCTGTGCTATGCCAGCATTGTTTTTGTGACCAACTGCCCCAATGTTCGGATTGTGATAAAAAACCAATAGAGCTGGGCCATGCATTTCTGAGTTCTAAGGAAAGCATATCAGCAAACCATAATGTGAATGGGAAAGTAAGAAATAGAAAAGGCAGGCCCTGGTGGCCTGCCTTTTCCGGTGTAATTTTGTTCACAGTCAATCACTTCCCAAAGGAGTGGAGACCGGTGTTTTATGAAAAAGTTTGAGGGAGAAAGGCATCACTGCATATAGAATGCCCAACATGACCAACATGCTTCCCAACAGGAAGTTCATGGAAATGGTTTCTTCCAGAATGAATACGCCTAGCAGGGTGGCGACTATAGGCTGTACCGGTAAGAATAGAGAACCGGTTCCGGCATCCAGTAGCGATAGGCCCTTGTTCCAGGCATATAAAGCTCCTGCTGTGCACACAATCCCGATAAATAAAACCCAACCCACCACTTCAAGGGTGACCGCACTGAAGGAGAAACCTATCATGGAGATTTCCACGAAGGCGGTGGGAACGGCTAAGGCCAACCCCAGCGCCATACTATAGATGGTGACGGAGAGGGGGTCATACTTTAAGCAAGCCTTTCTCATCATCAGTGATCCGAAACTCCAGGCGGTGACGGAGCCGAGATTGATGAGGATTCCCAGAAAATCTCCGGAGGAAACACCGCCGATTATCACGGCAGCCCCTAATATGGTAATGGTGACAGATAAAAGTTTTTTGCCGGTAAGGATCTCGCCTAACAATGGAACAGCCAAAAGTACCATAATAATGGGGTTCATGGCATTCAGCAACGAAGCCAGAGAAGCATCGCAGAGACGGGTGCCCAACAGTTGCAGGGTAACACCCAGGTAATAAGCAATGGCACCCACTGCCACGATATATTTTCGGTCCCCCTTTTGAATGGTGGCTTTTGGTATTTTTCGTGACAAGATAAGCAGAAGGGTTAAGCCTATGGTATATCTTAACGCCAACACCAAGGTGACCGGGAATACTTCCAGTACGATTTTCCCTGCCACATACAAACTCCCCCATGCACTCACAGCGAATAGTATGTATAGATAGCCTGCGTTTTTTCCCAAAGACATTTTTCGCTCCCCTTTCCCGCATCTCCCTTTTGTTGACTCATTATATCCTTTGGTATATCATTAGTAAAACGACAAAATAACATACTATGCATGAAAAAAAGTCATGTATCCTATGGTGGGTGTGAAAGGAAGAAAGAAATGGATATCAAAAAATGGAAGGTGTTTCTCAGGGCGGTGGATCTTGAAAATTTAACACGAGCAGGAGAAGAACTGGGGTACACCCAATCCGGAGTTTCCCATATGATGAGAAGTCTGGAAGATGAAGTGGGCTTTTCTCTTTTGATTCGAAGACATCAGGGAGTTCTTCCTACCGGGCATGGCAATCAACTTCTCCCCATCGTTCGCGAGATGGTTCTTTGGAATGAAAAATTAGAACAAACGGTAAGTGGAATAAAAGGAATTCAGACCGGAACCCTTACCATTGGTTCTTTTTCCAGCATCTCTTTTCATTGGTTGCCTCTGATTATGAAAAAATTTCAAATGCAGTATCCTGGCATCACATTAAAACTAATGGAGGGAGGAGTGGACGAGATGGAGAAACTGTTGGAAGGGGCCAAAGTGGACATGGTTTTTTTCTCCAGACAACCTTCTCATACCTTTGATTGGATTCCGCTTATGCATGACCCGATGATGGCTGTGTTGCCCGTAGGGCATCCTCGAAGCAAAGAAAAAGGTTTTCCTGTGAAGGCCTTTTTAGAAGAACCTTTTGTGATTACCGCAATGGGGTTTGACTATGACATTAACGGTACTTTGAAAAAAAATAAGATTGAGCCCCAAATTCAGTTTTCTTGCATGGATGACTTGACGGTTATATCTATGGTGGCAAATGGATTGGGTCTCTCCATTTTGCCGGAATTGGTGTTGAAAGGCCACGAGTCAAAAGTAGTGGCCATACCCCTTTTGCCGGCGGCTCACAGAGAATTGGGTATCGGGTTGTTATCCTGGGAAAATGCTTCGCCGGCGGCAAAAAGTTTTGTGGAGTTGGCGAAAAGAACATGGCAGGAAGATTCGGATAAATAATCGGATAAATAAGTTGAAATTGCTAGGGTTCAGGTGGTGCGGCAGCAGGCTGTTTCGTTGACAAACCCTGGTTTATACATTATAATATTTCGATATGACAACCCACTATACGGCCTTTGTGTCGAAAGGAGATTAAGAAATGACAGAAGAAATACTGTTGACCCAGGAGGGGTATGACAAAATCGTGGCGGAGCACGAGGATTTAGTATCCATCAAACGTCAGGAAATCGCCGAGCGAATCAAAGAAGCCATTTCCTACGGGGACATTTCAGAAAATGCGGAGTACGATTCGGCTAAGAATGAACAAGCGGAGCTGGAAGAGCGGATTCTCAAGTTGGAGAATATGCTTCGAATGGCAAAAATCATAGATGAGCGACATGTGTCAGATGAGACGGTAAATTTGGGACTTAAAGTGACAGTAAAGGAGAAAAACGCCAAGAAGACTCAAGAATATACCATCGTGGGCTCCGCGGAAGCAGATCCCTTTGAGGGGAAGATTTCCAACGAGTCGCCTCTGGGGAAAGCTCTGATGGGAAAGGCCAAAGGAGACACGGTAGAAGTTTCCGTTCCGGATGGCACCATTTATGTGAAGGTGGTGGATATCAAAAAGCAACAGGAAGAGCCAAAGGGAGAAAAGCGGGGAAAGGCAGTAAAGGAAGAAAAGGAAGGCAAGACAAAAGCCACAAAAGCTGTTGAGAAAACCAAAAAGTAGAGGATGAGGTGCAATATGACCATAGAGGGAAAAGACATGCAGGAATTGGAACGTCTGGAGACGGAAGAACAGGAAGAACCCACTGAAGAAAAATTAAACGAGCAGCGGTTAATCCGGAGAGAAAAGCTGTGTACTCTACAGAAAGCGGGCCGGAATCCTTTTCTTGTAGAATCCTGGGATGTAGAAACCCACAGCATGGAGATCAAAGAGCGGTTTTCGGAATGGGAAGGAAAGACCTTCAGCTTGGCTGGCCGAATCATGGCCTTTCGTCATATGGGAAAAGCTTCATTTATCGATATTCAGGATAAGAGTGGTCGGATTCAGTGTTATGTTAGGCAGGATGTTTTGGGGCCGGAGGAATACGAAGTTTTTCTTACCTATGACATGGGAGATATTGTTGGCGTAGTGGGCGAGGTTTTTAAAACAAGACACGGAGAGATATCTATTAAAACGGGGAAACTGGTGTTGTTATCCAAGTCCCTTCAGGTTCTACCCAACAAATTCAAGGGATTAAAGGACCAGGATTTAAGATATCGGCAGAGGTATGTGGATTTAATCATGAACCAAGAGGTTCGGGATATTTTCTACATGCGCTCAAAAATTGTGCATGAAATCAAAAGGGTGCTCGAAGAAGAGTATGGGTTTTTGGAGGTGGATACGCCAATTCTTACCACCATTGCCGGTGGGGCTAATGCAAGACCCTTTAACACTCATCACAATACATTGGATATTGACATGAAATTACGAATTTCCAATGAGTTGTATTTGAAAAGATTGATTGTAGGCGGGTTGGATCGAGTGTATGAAATGGGTAAGATGTTCCGGAATGAAGGAATGGATCGAAATCATAATCCGGAATTTACTTCTATGGAATGCTATATGGCCTACGGCAACATGGAAAGTGTGATGGATGTTACGGAGCAAGTGGTTTCCAAAGCCGCCATGGCGGCTACCGGATCCATGGTCATCGAATATCAAGGAAAAACCTTTGATTTAACTCCGCCTTGGAGAAGACTGGACATGGCACAGGCCGTTAAAGAAATCACCGGGGTGGACTTTGCAAAAATCGATAACGATGAAGAGGCACAACAAGCAGCTATGGCAGCGGGAATGCGCCGGGATGATGTGAAAGGGGAAAGCCGGGGTGTTCTCTTGGCTGAAATGTTTGAATCTTTCTGTGAAGAGGAACCGGGGTATTTGGATGGGCCGGTTTTCATTACAGGCCATCCGGTGGAAGTTTCTCCTTTGGCGAAAAGGGATCCGGTAGATCCTAGGATTACCAGAAGATTTGAGGCATACATCAATGGATGGGAAGTAGCCAACGCGTTTTCGGAATTGAACGATCCCATCGACCAATACAATCGTTTTAAGGAACAGCAGGCAGCATTAGAGGGAGGCGATGACGAAGCTCATCCCATGGATGAAGATTTTGTAAATGCTTTGGAAGTGGGGTTGCCTCCCACAGGGGGGTTGGGAATCGGCATTGACAGAGTCATTATGTTAATCACCAATGCTCTGTCTATTCGTGACATTATACTATTTCCTACCATGAAACCGACGGACAAATAGAGAAGCAATAGCTATATAAGGAGCAATGGATGAAACAATTGGAAATCAGAGAATTATATGAGCAGGCCCATGGGTTGGACAAACAGGAAATTCAGGTGGTCGGTTGGGTACGCACCAACCGGGACTCCAATCGATTCGGCTTTATTGAGTTGAATGATGGGACGGCTTTTCGTTCTGTGCAAATCGTCTATGAAGAGGGAACCCTTTCTAATTTTGAGGAAGTGACTAAGGCATCTATCTCATCCGCTTTACAGGTAACCGGTACTCTGGTGATGACACCACAAGCAAAGCAACCCTTTGAAATCAAAGCCAAGGAAGTGGTTTTTCTGGCAGGATCCGAATCGGACTATCCGTTGCAAAAAAAGCGGCATTCTATGGAGTTTCTTCGGGAAATTGCCCATCTAAGACCTCGAAGTAATACCTTTTCGGCAGTCTTTCGTGTGCGATCCATGCTTTCTTTTGCCATCCACCAGTATTTTCATGAAAATGGGTTCGTCTATGTCCATACTCCCATTATCACGGGTAGCGATTGCGAGGGAGCAGGGGAAATGTTTCGAGTGACCACTTTGGATCCCATCCATCCTCCTCTTTGTGAAGATGGAAGGGTGGATTACAGTCAGGACTTTTTTGGGAAAGAAACTAGCCTGACGGTGTCCGGACAGTTAGAAGGAGAAGCATTTGCATTGGCATTCCGTAAGATATATACCTTTGGCCCCACCTTCCGAGCGGAAAATAGTAATACGGCAAGGCATGCTTCTGAGTTCTGGATGATGGAGCCGGAAGTAGCCTTTGCAGACTTGGAAGACAACATGAATCTGGGAGAATCCATGATAAAATATATCATCCGATACGTCCTGGAACATGCGCCCGATGAAATGGAGTTTTTTAATTCCTTCGTGGACAAAGGGCTTCGAGATCGGTTGATAGGTATCGTAAATGCAGATTTTGCCCGGGTAACCTATACAGAAGCGGTAGATATTTTAAAGAAGGCCAAGAAGGAGTTTCAATATCCGGTGGAGTGGGGAATCGACTTGCAGACAGAGCATGAACGGTATCTCACGGAAGAGATTTATCAGAAACCAGTTTTCGTAACGGACTACCCCAAGGACATCAAAGCTTTTTATATGAGACTCAATGACGACGGAAAAACGGTGGCAGCATGCGATTTGTTGGTACCGGGAGTGGGTGAAATCATTGGCGGATCTCAAAGAGAAGAACGATACGATGTATTGAAGCAGAGAATCGAAGAGATGGGCATGGACCCTGAGGATTATAAGTGGTATCTGGAAATTCGCAAATATGGCGGTGTAAAGCATGCGGGATTTGGTTTAGGGTTCGAGCGAATTCTCATGTATCTAACGGGAATGGGTAATATCCGAGACGTGATGCCTTTCCCAAGAACGCCAAAATCTGCGGAGTTTTAATGGTGGTAAAATGGGGTCGGTTCGGGGTCGGTTCGGGGTCGGGTACCTAGCAAAAGGGCTAAAAGAGAGGTACCCGACCCCGAACCGACCCCGAACCGATAAGGAGCAAGAAAGGAAGACGATGGATAAATTTTTCCTGGCAATCAAAGATGGAACCATCAAAGGGCTTCAAACAGGGCTCTTTTTATTGAAGATTATGATTCCAGTTTATTTGGTTGTGGTTCTTATTAAATATTCTCCGGTGATGCCATGGTTAGAGAGAATCTTTACTCCGGCTATGAAAGTTTTTAATTTGCCTGCTGATGGAGTGGTCCCCATTATTGCCGGGGTGTTTACCGATGAGTATGGGGTGATTGCTGCCATGAGTGGTTTTGATTTCACTACGGCTGGAATTACGACTATTGCCATGATTTCATTGACCTTCCATTCCATTCCGGTGGAAAGTGCCATCGCTCAAAAGATTGGCTTTCCTGCACTGCCCTTTGGGATTTTTCGTTTGTTTTCTGCCATATTGATTGGTATTTTGGTGGGATGGTTGGGAGGTGTTTTTCTCTAATGAGCGCTTCTTTTGAGACCATTGTGATGGAAATGATTACGGGTAGTTTGACCACCATATTTAATCTGCTGAAAGTTTTGGTGCCCTTGATGATTATAATCCAATTATTGATGGTGTATCACATTATTGAAAAAATGGCAGCTCGCTTGGAAGGGTTGGGAAGAATCTTGGGAATTTCAAAAAATGCAATGTTTCCATTGCTGGTGGGTGTTGTTATGGGAGTTAGTTATGGCGCAGGTACCATATTAGAAATCAATAAAGCGAATCCCTTGTCCAGAAGGGACATTATCCTTGTTGGAGTGTTTATTTTCCTGTGTCATTCTTTTGTGGAAGCCGTTATCCTGTTTTCTTCCATAGGAGCGAACATTTTTGTGATTAGTGGCGGAAGATTTTTTATTGCCATGTTTATTACGATTTTGGCATCCCATATCCCTTATGGACCACTTAGGGAAACGGAACGGCACTAAAAGGGCACGAGATTTAAATACGAGATAAATATGTGGTGGGTCATTAAATACGCAAATGCCTTATTTCGATAAGGTTATCCCGTATTTTTTTATTTTCCGAACTACTGTTGATTGATTGATACCCAGCGCTTCTGCAACTTTTCTGGTAGTTTTGTGTTCTTCCAGAGCGGCTTCCAATATTTGTTTTTCGTTTGAATGAAGTTGGTGTTTTAGAGGAACATGGGGGTTCGAGGGAATAAAGGTGTCACCAGCATCCGGGAAAAGAGCGTCTGAGGCCAAGTTCAAAAATGGTGGCAAACTATTGGGTGTTATCACATCATTTTTAGAAGTGAGGACAACTTGTTCCACCACATTTTCTAATTGCCGTATATTTCCAGGCCACGAGTATTGAAGTAAGCGAACCATGGTTTCGGTAGTGAAGAATTTGTTGGTTCCAAATTTTTTGTTGGCATGTGTGAGAAATATCTTGGTCATGCTAACCAGGTCCTCGGGTCTATTTGATAGCGGAGGGATGTGTATAGGGATTACATTGAGCCGGTAAAAAAGATCTTCGCGAAATAGTCCAAGGCCAACAAGTTTTTCCAAATCTTGATTCGTGGCTGAAATGATACGAATATCCAAGGGAATAACTTCATGGCCACCGATTCGCTTTATTTCTCTTTCTTGCAGCACTTGAAGTAATTTAACTTGGAGATGTAAAGGTAGTTCGCTGATTTCGTCAAGAAAAACCGTTCCCCCTTTTGCCACCTCGAAGAGACCCTTTTTCCCCCCTTTGCTAGATCCTGTGAAAGCCCCGCCTTCATAACCAAAGAGCTCCGACTCTATTAAGTTTTCAGGTATGGCTCCGCAATTAATCTGAATAAAAGGATGTTCTTTCCTCGGGCTGATTTGATGTATATATTTTGCGATGTAACTTTTTCCGGTGCCGGATTGCCCTGTTATTAGAATGGATGCGTCAACATGGGAAAGCCGTGTAATGGTATTCATGATTTCTTCCATGACGGGGCTTGCTACTACAATGTTATTCTTTATAAACAGGTCATGACTTTTATAGCTGTTAATTACTTTTTTCGCTTCATTAAGTTCTTGCTCAAGTTCAACCAAACGAGTAATGTCTACACAATAGGTAATTACTCTTTTTATTTTCTCACCATCATATATTGGTGTGCCTGATGTTAGCAATTGTTTTCCCTTTCGGTTTTTATGCATGATGCTTGTAGTTGTTCCTTTTTCTATAACTTGCAATGTTAAAGAAGGATCATAAATGCCCTGTTCTTCCAAATATTTCATATGGTATCCAACTACATCGTTTCGTGTTATCTCATATAGCTGCTCGGCTGCCTGATTTATCCAAATTTCATAGCCTTCTCCGTCATCGACGCAAATGGCAAACCCCACCGTGTCCAAGATTGTTGTCAGTTCCTCAGGCAACGAAGGCATGTCTTTTTTGTATGGAAATGCATCTTCCATTTTTTTTCACCTCGGTTCAGTATGTTTCAATTGGATTCATTATGAATGCATCACAACGAAATAAACGGTAATTGAAACAAGACGATAACTATAATGGAATCATATGCGATTTATGAAAAATGGTCAAGATGCAAATTGGCATCATAAAAAACGCTCACGATTTCTTGAGGGATTGGCTTCGCGACCGGGAATATGGCGTGAATGCATTGTAAATTCTTGCTTTACTAGCGATAGCGGTGGAGAATTTAAAAGGAGAAGAGGAAAATGGGGAGGGCATAGGGAAATGATGCTTTTTGGCATCAAAATTCCAAAAAGCATCAAAATTCCTATGGATGGGGAGTGGTTTGTGGCGGTTTTTGTGAGAAGAAAAAAATATTTGCTTTTCCCATTTCGAGAATGTCAGAGTGTATTAATGCAGTGGACATTTTGGAAAGATGCATTCAAACCTTGATTTTTAAGTGTTGAAGGGGGAAATGGATTGTGAAGAAAAAAAACATGCTACGCTGACAATGAATTTTTAAGCCAAGAATACCTAGGACCGAGTTGTGTTTGGCACGAAGCTTGCTGATTAACAAATCATAAAGATCAAACATGTGATCAAAACCTCAACTATGATCATAAAAATATTATTGAAAGATTTAAGGAGGGCAACATGCTGGATTACAAAGCGTATGTAACAGAATTAGTAGAAAAATCACGAAAAGCACAGGAAGTAGCAGAAAAATTTTCACAACAAGAAGTGGATCGCATTTTGGCGACAATAGCGTATTCTTGTTCAAGAGAAGAATTTAGAACAAAAATTGCCAATATGCTAGTGGAAGAATCTGGAATGGGAAATGTGCCAGACAAAATTGCCAAGATGTATGGCAGAGTGAAGGGAATCTATCATGAAACCAAAGACGGGATTTCATGTGGATTGGTTGAGAAGAATGAACAGACTGGAATGAGCACATATGCAAAACCCATGGGTGTAATTGGGGCGATTATCCCAATCACAAACGGAGAAGCGACACAAATCATCAAAACAATGCAGTGTTTGAAAGGGAGAAATTCTATTATTTTGGCACCCCATCCGAAGGGGGCGCGTACAAATGTGGAAATAGCCAACAAATTGCGGTCCATTCTTAAGAGTCTGGGGGCTCCTGAAGATTTGGTTTTGCCCGTGGAACCCGAATATGTTAGCATAGATAGCTCGGGAGAGTTGATGCGGCAAGTGGATTTTGTGCTTGCAACAGGGGGAACTCCCATGGTTCGTGCAGCTTACAGCTCAGGAACACCGACAATCGGGGTGGGCACTGGAAATGCAACGACTTTTGTAGATGGGACTACGGATTTAGACAGTGTTGCCAACATGATTATGAGGTCAAAAACTTTTGATAACGCTACCTCGTGCTCAACAGAAAACAATGTACTGGTTCTCGAAGAGGTTTATGAATCTTTAATTGCAGCCATGAAAAGGCAAGGGGGCTATTTGCTTAAAGAAAATAGCGAAGAGTTGGAAAAACTCAAGAAAACACTGTGGCCGGAATGGCCCAAGAATCACGCGCTCAACCGTCAAATCGTGGCCCAGAGTGTAGATACAATAGCTGCTCTGGCAGGTATAAAAATCCCTGAAGGGACACGTTTCTTAATAACGGAAGAGAATGAAGGTGTTGGCGACGATTATCCTTTTGTGGGAGAAAAATTATCTGTTATCACAACGGTGATTCGAGTTAAAGATTTTGATGAAGCGTTGGATAAAATGGAAGCCATTTTAGAATATGTAGGAAAAGGGCACAGCTGTGGAATTCATACTGTAGACGATGCCAAGATAGATGCGATGGCATTGAGAATGAAGGTTACAAAAATGTGTGTTAATCAACCACAGAGCCTCTCAAATAGCGGATCTTGGGAAAATAGATTTCCAAAGTCTATGACATTGGGTTGTGGAACATGGGGGCATAACAGCATTTCCCATAATGTTACATGGAGGGATTTGTTGAACTACACGGTAGTTTCAAAACCAATCTCCAACTATGAACCTTCGGAAGAAATGTTGTTCCCTGCCGAAGTGAGAGAGTTCGTGGACAAGAACAATATATGATGATTCGTTCAACTTCATCAGGAAATGGCTATTGTTTTAGTGAAAAGGAGATAATAGATTATGGGCATTAAAGAAACAAGCCTTATGTATAATTTGCACTCATGGTCTGCGCAAAATAAAATTAGTCCAAAGGAAATCGTTAAAGCCGAGGGAATTTACTTTTGGGATTCGGAAGGCAATCGATATTATGACATGTCTTCTCAATCGGTGAACAGCAATCTGGGCCATGGGCATCCGAAATTAGTGAAAGCCATTCAAGACCAGGCTGCTAAAATCCCCTTTATAAATCCGGGATTTGCGGTAGATGTAAGAGCAGAGGCGGCAAAAAAGATTGTGGAAAAGTCGGGATTGCCGGGCGCTAAGGTGTTTTTTACCAATGCGGGGGCAGAAGCTAATGAAAATGCCATTAAAATCGCCAAAGCTTTTACGGGAAAATGGAAAGTTTTTTCGGCATACAGAAGTTACCATGGTGCGACGGCAGGAGCGGGAATGTTAACCGGCGAGCCTAGAAGGTTCTCTAATGAACCGGGAGCTCCGGGGTTTATTAAGTTCGACGGACCGTATGCATACAGAGCGCCTAAAGCAGTGGTTTTTCATTCTGAGCAAGAGCAAACAGAATACTATTTGGAGTTGTTGGAAAACCAGATCAAATATGAAGGCCCAGAATTAATTGCTGCCATTTGGCTAGAGACGGTGGTGGGATCTAATGGTATTTTGATTCCACCAGAGGGATATATAGCTGGTGTGAGAGCGCTTTGCGATAAATATGAGATTCTTATGGTATGTGATGAAGTAATGGCAGGATGGTTTAGGACAGGAACCTGGTTCGCATATCAGAATTACGATGTTTTACCAGATTTGGTTACATTTGCAAAGGGAAGTACATGTGGCTATATTCCTTTGGGAGGAGTGATTGTAAGCAAGAAAATTGCCGACTTTTTTGGAGACAATAAGATGTTTTGCGGGCTGACATATAATGCGCATCCAATGGGTTGTGCGGTAGCGTGTGCAGCAATAGAAGCATATGAGGAAGAAAACATAGAAGAAAATGTTGAAAAAGTGGGCGCCAAGTTACATGACATTCTAGCTGAAATGGAAAAAAACCATCCGTGTATCGGGCAAATAAGGCAGATTGGCCTGTTCGCAGGCATCGAATTTGTAAAGAATAGAGAGACAAGAGAGCCATTAGTTCCTTTTAACAATGACAAAGAAGGGATTATGCCTAAAATTGTAGGAATGTTGATGAAAGAAGGGTTTTACACATACTCACATGAGAGCACACTTTTAGTGACTCCTCCACTCATTATTACCGAAGCCGAATTGACAGATGCCATGAATATACTTGATCGAGTCCTATTCTCGGTGGATAACATGGTGGGCAACAATAAATAGGTTGATTCGGGGCAAATGAGAAATTGCGATTTGTTCGCAATTTCTCATAGGTAATAAAAATGGCTGGAAAACTGAGAGGGAAGTTATATGAACAAATTAGAAGAATTGCGTAAAAAGAAAGAAACTGTGTACTTGGGTGGTGGTCAGAAAAGAATCGATGCACAGCACCAAAGAGGAAAGATGACAGCAAGAGAAAGAATCGATTATTTTTTGGACCCTGGTAGTTTTGTAGAGCTGGATGTTTTTGTTGTACATCGCTGCGACAATTTTGGGATGGGGGACAACAAAATTCCGGGAGATGGCGTAGTTACCGGGTACGGAACCGTAAACGGAAGAATGATCGCGATTTACGCTCAGGATTTTACTGTGTATGGAGGAGCGTTGGGAGAAAGCCATGCAGGGAAAATTGTTAAGGTACAAAATTTAGCTTTAAAGATGGGCATCCCAATCATAGGCTTTTGTGACTCCGGCGGTGCTCGAATTCAAGAAGCGGGCGATGCGCAGGGTGGATATGGAAGGGTATTTCGAAACAACACCATAGCCTCAGGAGTAATCCCCCAAATATCGGTGATCATGGGTCCTTGTGCAGGAGGTGCAGTTTACTCTCCGGCTATAGCAGATTTTGTCTTCATGGTGAAGAGGACAAGCCAAATGTTTATTACAGGGCCTCAGGTAATAAAAACAGTGACAGGGGAAGAGATTACTTCGGAGAATTTGGGAGGTACGAACACCCATGCTTCAATAAGCGGAGTAGCACATTGTGTTGGGGAAGACGATAAGGACATTTTGGACAAAGTAAAAGAATTGATTCGTTACCTTCCCAACAACAACATTGAAACAGCCCAAATTGAAGAAACCAACGACTCACCCAATCGAATTATAAAGGAATTTGAAACCATTATCCCGGAACAAGCCAATAAATCATATAACATGTATGAAATCATTAAGCAACTGTCAGACAATGGTCAATACTTTGATATTATGGGTTCTTATGCCGCAAATATCATCACCTGTTTTATTAAATTGAATGGGCGAACGGTAGGCGTTGTAGCCAGTCAGCCAAAAGTGTTGGCAGGATGTCTTGATATTAATTGTTCCGATAAGGGCGCTAGATTTGTTAGATTCTGTGACTGCTTTAACATACCCATCGTTACAATCGCCGATGTCCCGGGATATTTACCAGGTGTTAGTCAGGAGTACGGTGGCATAATCCGGCATGGTGCAAAACTTCTATTTGCTTATGCGGAGGCAACGGTGCCGAAAATTACATTGATTGTAAGAAAATCATATGGCGGAGCATACCATGGATTGTGTAGTAAAGAAGTGGGTGCAGATTTGGTATACGCATGGCCAACAGCGGAGCTGGCTGTTATGGGTGCTGAGGGAGCGGCAAATATTGTCTTTAAAGATGAAATCAATGCCGCAAAAGACCCGGAATTAAAAAGAAAAGAAAAAATCAAAGAATATGAGGAGTTGTTTTTTAATCCGTACCGATATGCAGAGCGTGGCCAGGTGGATGATGTTATAGAACCTTCTGAAACGAGAGGCCGACTGATCAGTGCCTTGGATATGTTGGAAACCAAGCGAGAAAGCTTGCCTTACAAAAAACACGGGAACATTCCCCTGTAGAAAAAGTCGAGGCTGGTATCCGGGCTCTATCTTGAGTCGTTCTTTATTCCCGCGTTGTTAGTCGTATTGGAATTATAATCAATACGATCAATATAAGCAGTATTCATTAAGGAGGAAAAAATGAAGAGAAAATTTAAGGTATTAGCACTGTTGTTGGTAATGGCTCTCGTTTTGACGAGCTTTGCCGGGTGCGGCGGTGGCGGAACAGAGCCAAGTGGTGAAGGGGAGACTATAACATTGAGATTGGCTTCTGATGCACCTCTTGAGCACATCGCCACGGAATTGAACAAGTGGGTTGTAGATGAAGTTGCAAAAAGAACCGATGGACGAATCAAAATTGATCTATACCCGGCCAGTCAATTAGGCGGCTATGACACTGTATTCACAGAAGTTATGATGGGAACTATCGATATGGCACAAATCTCTTTTAACGCAGCAGTAGACGAAAGATTGGCAGCATTTAACACACCTGCTATGACAAGCGGCTGGGAATCTGCCAAGTGGATGTTGGGTCCGGATTCGTATATCACCAATTTGTATTCTGAAATTTCTAATGACTATGGCGTGGAATTTTTAGGTTGGGTATTGGAAGGATATATGGGGCTAGGTATGGTCAAATCCCCAACCAACCCCAAGGAACCTGGAGCTGCTAAGAATGCACAAATAAGAGTGTGGGGAGCAGATGTATGTATTGAAACAATGAAAGATTTGGGATTCAATGCAGTAACTGTTGCTTATGCAGAAGTTCCCACCGCGATTCAAACGGGTGTTGTAGATGGCTGGATAGGTGGAACTCCAAACATTAACTATGCATGGGTAGGAGAATTTATTAATGAGTTCTATGTAAATTACCTGTACTCAGAAAACACGGCGTACATGATCAGCGAAAAAACAATCGAAAAGCTAGACCCCAAAGATTATGAAATTTTGAAAACGGTCGTTGCAGAAGCCAGTGCAAAAAGTTTTGAAATGGCTGAAGAAAATGAGGAATTGTATCTGAGTAAGTTGGCCGATGACTATGGTGTAGAGATCATCAGATTTACGGAAGACGAGATCCAAGCACAGGCAAATTATATCAGAAGCAAAACATGGCCAAAACTGGAAAAATCATTGACCAAAGAAGTGTTGGATAATTTGGCAGCCGATTATGAGGCATGGTTGGCTAGTAAATAGCTTTGACTTTGTAAAACGCACTTCAAAGGATCGGTAAGATGATTAGAAATCGTTGTGAAAGAGCTTTATGCTCTTTCATGGCGATTTTGGGAAGGAAGAATCATGGAAAGTACTAGTTTAAAAGAATCTAAAAATGGGTTGCTCCGATTTGCTGTTGGAACCAATGAGTGGCTTGTTGTGGTATTTAATTTTCTTGTTACAGGTATTGTAGCAACCGCATGCATTTTAAGATATGTTTTTACAAAGGATATGGCTGCGTTTGAAGAATTCCTCATACCTATTGCATTTTGGCTTTATATGACAGGAGGGATTAACGGAAGTGCGGAAAGAAGTCATATTTGTGCGGATATTTTGTCATCAAACATGAAAGATGGCTTGAGACGGGATGTTGTAATCGTGGTGCGCGGCTTATTAACCATCGCCTTGAGTGCTACTTTTATGGTATGGGCTTTTAAGGCGGTAATGTGGTACATACAAATAGGACAACGTTCTCCCGTTTGGCATGTTCCGGCATGGCTGGCTTACTCATCCATCTTTGTTGGCATGTTGATGATGACCGTGTTTCACATCATTCATTCTAAGAATGATATTCAGCTTTTTATAAAACGAAATATAAAAACCAATAAAGTTCTGGAAACCAAGCCCGAATAAACGAAACGGTTCGGATAAAAAGGGCTTATAAACATATTCAGGAGAAACCAGTATGGAAATAATTATAGCGTTCATAGTATTGTTAGTACTGCTATTGTTTGGAATTCCCATTCCATTTGCATTCTTTGCATCAACGATTACAATAGTAGTTTTTGGAGGATACGACTTGGCCTTCCTTATTCCTTACGGATATAGCAAAGCCGGATCCTTTACATTATTGGCGGTTCCATTGTTCATTTTGGCGGGAGCCATTATGGAGAAGGGAAGCATAGGTGAGAAATTAGTCGACATGGTTGAGGTGCTTGTTGGCCGTGTGAAGGGTGGCCTGGGAGCGGTAGGCGTTGTATCATGCGCCTTGTTTGGGGCCATATCCGGTTCAGGGGCGGCAACCTTGTCATGTATTGGTTCCATCCTTTTCCCGAGAATGGCAGCTGCAGGATATCCCAGGGCTCACAGTGCGGCTTTATTGTCAAATGCTTGTGTGTTGGGACTGCTTATTCCTCCCAGTTTAAATCAAATACTCTATGCCTTTGTTGGAGGTCAATCGGTGTTGTCGTGTTTTTTGGCTACCGTTGCGCCTGGTGTGATGTTGGTAATTTTGTTAAGTGCATGTAACTTTTTCCTCTTGAGAAAGAATCAGGACATAAAAATCACAGAGCGCTATGATGCGAAAACCACCACAAAATTATTTGCAAAAAGAACGGTATCCGCCGTACCCGCATTGCTTTGCCCTCTTATTATACTTGGAGGAATCTATAGCGGAGCAATGACGCCAACAGAAGCAGCAGCGATATCCGTGGTATATGCTTTCCCTGTAGGGTTTTTTATTTATCGTACCCTGAAAGTTAGAGACCTGAAGGGAGTCATGTTGAACTCCGGAACGACGGCTGGGGTTATTCTTACCATGCTTTTATCTGTTATGATGTTAAGCAGACTTTATGTTATGGAGAATGTTCCTAGTATGATTTTAAACTTCCTGACAAATATCTCGGAAAACCCTGCAGTGATTATGATTTTTATCAACATTTTCATTGTAATAATAGGGATGATTATGGATGACACAAGTGCAATTTTATTGACCACTCCGATATTGTTACCGGTTGTGTTGGCAATCGGTGTCGACCCGGTTCAGTTTTCGGCCATTTTGGGAGTTAACATCGGAATGGGCTGTGTGACCCCGCCTTGCGCTCCCTTTTTATACTTGGGAGCTCGATTAGGGAATGCGCCAATCAACCCTATGATAAGAGATACGATGTTCTATATTGCTTTTGCTTGGCTACCCACACTTATTGTAACTACCTATGTACCTGGATTCGCCTTGTGGTTGCCAAGATTACTTTTAGGATAGAAGTAGTCTTTGTAAAGCATGAAAACAAAAAACACGATGGGAAGAGAAGGTGAAAGAAGTGGTATTGAAAGAAAGGGGTATACGTGAAATTGGGCCCATAAGGCCCCCGAGCGAAGCACAGAGCATTTTGCTTCGGGTTACAAGAAATTGCCCCTGGAATCGATGTAGGTTTTGTGGATTATATAAAGGGATGGACTTTTCAATTCGGTCCTTAGATGAGATAAAAAACGATTTGAAAATCATCAAAGAACAAATTGTGGTGGAAGAATCAAACTCCAACCGCAAGTATGATCTGTTCTTACAGGATGCGAATGCATTGGTAGTGCCTACTGAAGATTTAATAGAGATACTTCGAGCGGTAAAAAAAGAGTTGCCAATGGTAGAAAGAATCACTTCCTATGCCAGGTCAGCTACGATTGTTAAGAAAGGCGAAGAGCAACTTCTGAAATTGAGAAAAGAGGGACTGGACCGGATACATATAGGAGTGGAAACAGGCAACGATGCGGTTTTGCAACTAGTGCAGAAGGGAGCAACGAAAGAAATACACATGACTGCGGGCAAGCTGGTTAAGGGTTCAGGGATTGAACTTTCTGTTTACTATATGCCTGGGTTGGGAGGGACGGAGTATGCGGAAGATAGCGCCAGAGATACCAGCGAGGTAGTGAACGCAATGAATCCGGACTATTTGCGCATTAGGACATTGGCTGTCCCGGAAGATGTTCCTCTAAGGCTGGACTATGAAAAGGGCGTTTTCGTTAGAAGCCATGATGATGATATGGTACAAGAATTACTGGACATGTTACATGGAGTAAATATTGGAGACTGCCAAGTGGTGTCTGATGATCATATTTTAAATTTAATTCCCGAGGCAACCGGTTGGCTACCGGACCAGAAATCCGAAATCATTTCCAAATTAGAAGAGTATATTAATCTGGAAGAAAACAAAAAAACAATTTACAAGGTTGGAAGAAGACTTGGATGGTTTTATAGTATTGATGACTTGGAGAAGGTGGAATTACGCAAGGCAGTAGAATCTGTGATTGAAGAAAAGCAAATTTCGACAAAAAATGTGGATTTGTATTGCGAGCAAATGATGAAGTTGTATATTTGATTGTGTCGAATTCAAATAGAAAAACAAGAAAAAAATCAACCGATGTCATAGGGGTATTTGGTTTTTTATGATGTAGAATGGAAAGTATACAAAGGGATGATATAATATGAAAAAAATCAAATCTTACAATCCGGCAGATGGAGAGTTCCTTGGAGAGGTGGAAGTCCTTGCCGAGGAGGAAAGAAAAAAGCTGGTAAAAAAAGCGAAAGAAGCACAATCTATATGGGAAGCAATGGGAATTGATAAAAGAATTCAATTGCTTCAAGGGGCTGCGAAAGATTTGGGTGAAATGTATCAAACCTTAGGATTTTTGATACATAGAGAAATGGGGAAGCCTCTGGATGAAGCATACGGAGAGGTGCACTCAACAGCGGGATATGTTTCGTATATCGCCCCCCATGTTAAGAAGGCTGTAGCTGCAATTGAATATAAGAATAAAGCTGTAACAACTCGAATCCAGTACGGTCCGAAAGGGGTGTGCGGAATAATCACGCCTTGGAATTATCCGATAATGATGGCGCAATGGATGGTGATTCCGGCATTGCTTGTTGGAAATACCGTTATTGTGAAACCCTCTGAAGAGACGCCTCTTTCGACAAAGCTTTATGTGGACACTATAAAAAAAAGATTGCCACCGGGGGTGTTGGAAGTTATGCAGGGTGACGAAAAGGAAGGTGAATGGCTGGTAAAAACAAAAGAAGTGGACATGATCGGATTTACCGGGTCCAGAGAGACAGGGATGAGAATTATGTCGGTGGCGGCAGCCGAACTAAAACCTTTGGTGATGGAATTGGGGGGGAAAGACGCAGTATATGTAATGAAAGACGGGAACCTGCAGACTGCGGCAGCTTTCGCCTTAAGTAATGGGCTTTCGAATTGCGGGCAGATGTGTGTTTCTACAGAATTTGTATATGTGCATCAAGACGCATATACAGATTTCATCAACCATCTGATCAAAAGAATTTCTTGTTACAAAACCGGTAGCAATATCGGGCCGATAGTGAATTCGCGACATAAGGAAAGAATTACATCGCTGATACAAGATGCTTTGGAAAAGGGGGCAGAGCTGATTTATGGTAACAACTTTGACAATTCAGGAAATTATATATCTCCTACAATACTAGGGAATATTACACCGGGAATGGATATTTTCCGAGAAGAAATTTTCGGCCCAGTAATATGCGTTAATAGATATCAAGATATTGAAGATTCCGTTAAAGAAGTTGAAAGCACTGAATTTGGTTTGAGTGCTGTGATTTTTGGTAAAGAAGGGGCTAGAGAGTTGGCTGAAAAGCTTAATGTTGGAATGATTGGAATCAATATGGGGGTGGGTGGCTTGGGCGATTCACCGTGGGTGGGATCCAAGAAAAGCGGATTTGGATATCATGGTTCGGCCGATGGACACAGACAATTCGCCCAAGTTAAAGTAATCAATTTTCAAAATAATGAAAATGATTTACAGTGTTATTAAAAGACATAAAAAATATAAAAATCCAGGAGGTAGGATATGAATTTTAGTTTAAGCAAGGAACATCTTTTGCAGCAGGAATTGTTTCAAAAATTTGCAGAAAAAGAAGTCAAACCGCTGGCGGAGGAAATGGATGAAACCGAGCAATATTCCATGGAGTTATTAGCAAAACTTCACAAAGCAGGAATGATGGGGATACCGTATTCCATGGAATATGGTGGTGCTGGAAGTGATTATCTTGCATATGCATTATGCATGGAAGAAGTCTCAAAGCATGACGCATCAACAGGGATAACCATATCGGTTCATACATCTTTGGCATGTTCTTGTATAGATGGATTTGGTACGGAAGAACAAAAACAAAAGTTTTTGCGACCGTTGGTGGATGGAAGCAAAACGGGATGTTATGGATTGACAGAGCCTAACGCGGGAACTGATGCGGCAGGTCAACAAACAAAGGCAGTATTGAACGGTGATCATTACATTATTAATGGCACGAAGATTTTTACAACGAACTCTGGATTTGCTGACACCTTTGTTGTATTTGCCATGACGGATAAATCCTTGGGAACAAAGGGAATTTCTGCTTTTGTTCTTGAACGAGAGATGGAAGGAATCAAAGTGGGGCCCAATATTCGTCGTATGGGAATTAGAGCGGCCTCTAATTGCGAAGTGTCCTATGAGAATGTAATCGTTCCTGTGGAGAATCGTCTGGGAAAGGAAGGGCAAGGGTTCAAAATAGCCATGAAAGCCCTGGATGGAGGGCGAATCGGCATAGCTGCACAAGCGGTAGGTATTGCTCAAGGTGCTTTGAATGAAGCTATTAAATATGTAAAAGAAAGAAAGCAGTTTGGCAAAACCATCTCATCTTTCCAAAATACTCAGTTTAAAATTGCTGATTTGCAGACTCACATAGATGTGGCAAGGTTAATAACATGGCAGGCGGCTGTTGCAAAGGATAATAACGAGGACTATGGGAAATTGGCAGCTCAGGCCAAATTATTTGCTTCGAAAATGGCCAATGATGTATGTAGAGAGTGTGTGCAGTTGATGGGTGGATATGGGTATTGTAGAGAGTATCCGGTTGAACGAGCGTTAAGAGATGCTAAAATCACAGAAATTTATGAAGGCACATCAGAAGCAATGAAAATGGTGATTTCGGGATCTATGAAAATATTCTAGCAAGTGGTGCGAAAGGAGTAGGTAGAATGAAGATAGTAGTATGTATAAAACAGGTTCCAGATACAAATGAAGTAAAGCTTGATCCGGTTACGAATACTTTGATTAGAGAGGGAGTTCCAAGCATCATCAATCACGATGACAAATCCGGAATTGAAGCGGCGCTCAAATTAAAAGAGCAAGTCGGTGGTGAAGTGGTGGTAGTTTGCATGGGCCCGAAACAGGCGGATGTAGCATTGAGAGAGGCGCTGGCTATGGGTTGCGACAAAGCAATGTTGGTATCTGCAAGAGAATTTGGCGGATCTGACACCTATGCCACGGCCAAGATAATAGCTGCAGCCTTAAGAAAAATAGGCTATGATTTGGTTATTACAGGAAGGCAGGCAATTGATGGTGATACGGCACAGGTAGGCCCGCAAATTGCAGAAAACTTAGGCATTCCTCAGGTATCCTATGTGGAAGGCGTAGAAGTGTTGAATGAAAGTACACTATTGGTACAAAGACAGTATGAAGACCGATATCACATGATTGAAGTGAAGATGCCTTGCCTATTGACTGCACTTACAGAATTGGGAGAGCCTCGCTATATGACAGTAAAAGGGATCGTGGAAGCTTACAGACAAGAAATCGAAGTAATGGATTATGAGATGCTTAAAGATGATTTGGATATAGCGACCATAGGGTTAAAAGGTTCCCCTACAAATGTGTACAAGTCTTTTACAAAGCAGGCAAAAGGTGCAGGAACAAAATTAACTGAGTTAAGTCCTGATGAGGCTGTTGATGCCATTATCAACGCTCTTCAGGAGAGGCATTTAGTGTAGGGTAGATATTGGGAGGAAATATTTATGAGTAAGGACATATATGTAGTTGCGGAGCAAAGAGATGCTGTTATTCAAAAGGTGTCGTTTGAGTTGATTAGCGAGGCCAAAAGACTTTCCATGGTTACTGGAGAAAAAGTGTATGCAATCCTTGCAGGAGCAAAGGGAGTGGCTGAGGATTTGGGAGACTTTTACCGGGCAGGAGCAGACGGAGTTATTTATGTAGAGGATGAACTGTTGAAGGAATATACTACAGAACCCTATACAAAAGTGGTCAGCGAGATTCTATTGGCGAAAGATCCTAATATTGTTCTGTTTGGTGCCACTTCCATCGGCAGGGATTTGGCGCCAAGAGTGGCGGCAAGGATTCACACCGGCTTAACAGCAGACTGCACAAAGCTGGAAATCCTTGATTGGAGCCCCAACCAAGAAACAGAACCGGAAAAATTACTATACATGACTCGACCCGCCTTTGGAGGCAATATTATGGCTACGATACTGTGCAAAGAGAAGCGGCCACAAATGGCTACGGTTCGGCCGGGAGTCATGAAAAGGGAAGATATAATAGCTGAGTGTGGAGCAACCCCGGAAGGCACCAAAGAAGAGTTCAAATCGACCTTGAAAAAGGAGGATATGAATGTTGTGATTCGTGAGGTTGTAAAGTGCAAGGTTCAGAAGACGGATATCATTGAGGCGAAAGCACTCATCTCTGGCGGAAGAGGAATTGGTTCTCCGGAAGCGTTTTCCATGCTGAAGGAATTAGCAGAGCTACTTGAGGCGGATATTTCTTCATCTAGGGCGAACGTGGATGCAGGATGGATTGACAGGGATCGCCAAGTGGGACAAACAGGCAAAACAGTTCGACCAAGCTTATATATGGCCTGTGGCATTTCTGGTGCAATTCAGCATGTGGCGGGAATGGAAGACTCTGATTATGTGATTGCAATCAATAAGAATGAAACAGCCGCTATATTCGATGTGGCAGATTTAGGGATTGTCGGCGATTTAAAGATTATTATACCAAAACTGATTGAGGGCCTGAAAAGATATAAGGAACTCAACCGCTGCTAGCTGATTGATTTAAGATGGCGGGAGAAGATAAAAGGAGGACATCATGACCTATACCAAGCTAAGTTATCGTGTGGAAGACAAGATCGGAATTGTTACCTTCACACAGCCTGCGAAGATGAATGCGCTCAGCCAAGATGTTTTTGTAGAGTTGTGGGACTTGATAAGTTCCATAGCAGAGGAAAAAGAAGTCAGAGCACTGATTTTTACGGGCGAAGGGAGAGCGTTTGTAGCGGGTGCCGACATCAATGAAATGTCCAAGATGGATGTTATGCAAGCTTATGAAAGAATGGTGGTTGCTCACCGCTGTTTTGATGGACTTGAAAGTTTAAAGATACCTGTAATAGCTGCAATCAATGGGTTTGCTTTGGGAGGAGGCTGTGAGTTGGCCATGGCATGTGACATTAGAATTGCCAGCAAAGAGGCAAAGTTTGGTCAACCGGAAGTCAACCTTGGTATTATTCCCTGCTATGGAGGAACTCAACGCTTGCCTCGACTTATTGGAAAAGGGAATGCAATGAAAATGATATTTACGGGGAATTTTATTGATTCAACGGAAGCATACCGAATTGGTTTGGTTCAAGAAGTGGTTGATGGAAGTGAATTGATGGAAGTGGCGTGTGCTGTGGCGAAAGAGATTATTAACAAGGGCCCGGTTGCCATTGCTTTGGCTAAAGATGCTATTAATACGGGCATGAGTAGCGATTTCAAGTCCGCGCTCATGTATGAGAAAGCTATAGGCAGTCTACTTTTTGCGACGGAAGATCAGAAGGAAGGCATGAACGCATTTTTAGAAAAAAGAGAGGCCTTATTTAGGAATAAATAGCCCGGTAAATTTTTAGAAATGTGGGTATTATGAATGCATTTCAGGTTGTTATAAAAGGAATGGCGCAAATATGCAAACCACGCCGACGTAGTGGAAACCCCACTCGGGGCGTGGTTATTTTCAGGTGGAAGTTTCTTCCGGAAGTTGAAATTCAATGGCTAATACGAATAACCAATACGAATAATCCGTTGCCAAGGCAGAGAGCCAATGTTATAATAGATTGCACTGTGTGCCGTGATACAAAATATTTTTGGGAGGTCTTACTATGAAAGGCTATAATAGCGAATCGATAAGAAATGTCGCCTTGCTGGGGCATGGTAGCTGTGGAAAAACAGTCTTCCTCGAAGCCGCACTTCTCGCTACGGGAGTAGTGAACCGATTGGGTCGAGTGGAAGACGGAAATACGGTATCCGATTATGACAAGATGGAAATCGAGAAAGGATATTCCATCGGAGCGTCAATTGTTCCGGTAGAATACAGTAAAGTAAAAATAAATTTCATCGACACTCCGGGATTTTTCGATTTTGTAGGAGAAGTACATTCCGCGTTACGAGCTGTTGAAGCGGCCTTGATTATGGTAGATGCTTCCTCTGGAATACAAGTGGGAACAGAGAAATCATGGAATATTTGCAAGAAATATAATGTTCCAAGAATTTTTGTAATCACCAAGACCGACAAAGAAAATGTAGATGTGCCTCAGGTGATTGAAGATCTGAAATCTAAATTTGGGACTTCCGTTGTGACATTAGAAGACAAGGATGCTTTGAATGAGGCCATTGCGGAGTCAGATGAAGCCTTGTTGGACAAGTTTTTCGGAGGGGAAGAGTTCACAGAAACGGAATTCAATCAAGGGCTATTAAAGGGCATTCAATCTGGAAATATCGCTCCTGTTATGGTGACTTCGGCTCACAAAGGAGAAGGAATCAAAGAGGTTTTGGACAGTGTGATAAAATTTGTTTCCAAACCCACGGACCATGCTCCTTATGTGGGGAAAACCGACAGAGACGAAGAGGTTGAAATACCTTGTGATTCTTCGGGGAAACCTGTAGGCTTTGTTTTTAAGACCATAGCAGATCCCTTCCTAGGCAAGATCAATTTGATTAAAGTGGTTTCCGGCAAGCTTCATCAGGGAATGGAGCTTTACAATGCCAGAGTAGAAAAAGTTGAAAAGCTGGGTTCGTTATTTTTCCTTCGGGGAAAAAATCAGGGGGAAGCTGGGGAAGTCATGGCAGGAGATATCGTTGCTGCCGCCAAGCTGCAGCACACACAAACCGGGGATACTCTGGCGGAAAAAGCAAGTTTAGTGGCCTTGCCTCCCATCGATTTTCCGCAACCTTCTCTGTATATGGCAGTAGAGCCCAAAACAAAGGGTGAGGAGGAGAAAGTGGCGTCTGGGTTAAGCAAGCTGATGGAAGAAGATCCTTCTTTTGTTTTGGAAAGAAATCTAGAAACCCGCCAAACTTTGTTGGGGGGTCAGGGTGAACAACAACTCAATGTGATTACCAGTAAACTCAAGGATAAATTTGGGGTGGAGGTGCAAGTGATTCCACAGAGGATTGCTTACCGCGAAACCATTAAAGGCACATCGGACGTACAAGGAAAGCATAAAAAACAATCCGGTGGAGCCGGGCAATATGGAGATGTTCATATTAAGTTTTCTCCTTCTCAGGAAGAATTTGAATTTGCAGAAGAACTCTTCGGCGGTTCTGTGCCCAAAAACTATGTGCCGGCTGTGGAAAAGGGAATTCGAGAATGTTTGGACAAAGGCCCCTTGGCAGGCTGCAAGGTAGTGAATGTAAAAGCGGTGCTATATGATGGCTCTTACCATGATGTGGACTCCAATGAAATGGCCTTTAAAATCGCAGCGGCCCTGGCTTTCAAGAAGGGCATTGTCGAAGCAAAGCCTTGTCTTTTGGAGCCGGTGATGTATGTTGAAGTTTTGGTTCCTGATGAATATATGGGTGATGTAATGGGGGACATGAATAAACGAAGAGGGAAGATTTTGGGAATGGAACCTCAGATTGGGGGAGGGCAAAAGTTGATGGCAGAGGCCCCTCAAGCGGAAATGTTTGACTACTCTGTCACACTGCGGTCCATGACCCAGGCTCGAGGGACCTTCATTATGAGGTTTGAGAGATACGAAGAGGTTCCGGCTCATTTGACGGAGAAAATTATCGCAGACTACAAAGCAGAGGAAGAAGGCCAATAAGAACATGCATAGAGCCTATAATAGAACGGATGGGCGGTGGATTTTATCCACCGCTTTCTTGTTTTGCTAAGATAAAAATTGTTTAAAAATTTGTGCAAAAACACAAAAAATATTGACTTTCTTCGTGCTACATATATAATAAGTAGTATGTCGCGTAGAAAGGGGATGTGGAAGGATGAAGAAGACTGGAGCGGAAATCGTGATGGAGGTACTGCTTGACCATGGTGTAGATACTGTTTTTGGATATCCTGGAGGAGCTGCCTTATTCACTTATGATGCCTTGTATAAATATCAAGACAAAATCAAGCATGTGCTAACGGCGCACGAACAAGGAGCCACCCACGCTGCCGATGGTTACGCCCGATCTACGGGGAAAACAGGAGTGGTTTTTGCAACGAGTGGTCCGGGAGCCACCAATTTGGTTACGGGAATTGCCACAGCATATATGGATAGTGTTCCTTTAGTAGCCATTACGGCAAACGTACCTACCGCTATGATTGGAAGGGATGCTTTTCAGGAAATTTATATCACCGGAATTACCATGTCTATTACCAAACACAATTTTCTGGTTAATAAAATCGAGGATTTAGAGCATTCTTTGAGAGACGCTTTTCGAATCGCCAACACGGGACGAAAAGGGCCGGTGCTAGTGGATATTACCAAAGATGCCACTGCCGCTTTGTATGAATATGAAAATAAAAGTCCTTTGGAAGTTCCGGAGCATCCCAATCATTTACCCCAGGACATTGTTGCGGAAGTGGCGGATATGATTAATAGAGCAGAACGGCCTGTTCTTTATGTGGGAGGAGGAGCTGCTGCCTCGGGAGCTTCGGAGGTTATTGCACAGCTCATTACAAAAACGGACATGCCGGTAACCCATACCATGATGGCGGCGGGTATCGTTGGGTTCGAGAACCCTCGAAACCTTGGAATGCTGGGAATGCATGGCTCCGTTGCCGCCAACAAGAGCATTGACAAGTCGGATTTGGTTTTGGCATTGGGCACCCGTTTCAGTGACCGGGTTGCTTTGAATCCGGAAAAATTTGCCCCGGATGCACAAATAGTGCAAATAGATATTGACCGAAGTGAAATCAATAAAAATGTCGTGGTGGACAAGGCCATTATTAGTGATGTGAAAGCATTTCTGGAAAGACTTTTTCCGTTACTGGAAGAAAAAACACATGAAGACTGGATGGAACGGATTGGAAAATGGCGGGGGAAATTGCATCAACCAAAAGGAGAAGACTGCTATTTGTGTCCTGACGATTTGATTGGTGCCGTATGCGACATGACGGATAAGGAAACAATCTATGTAACCGATGTTGGGCAACACCAAATGTGGGCTGCTCAATATTTGAAGCATTATAACACCAGGGCCTTTTTGACCAGCGGAGGATTGGGCACCATGGGATACGGTTATGGAGCTTCTATTGGTGCTCAGATGGGAAATCCGGACAAAAGGGTGATTCACTTAACGGGAGATGGTTCTTTTCACATGAATATGAATGAAGGGTGTACTGCAGTGAGCAATCGCTTGCCAATCATCACCATTATTTTTGACAATCGGGTGTTGGGCATGGTATATCAGTGGCAAAACAGTTTTTATGAAGGGCGAATTTCTCAAACTACGCCAGAAAGGCAAACGGATTTTGCTAAAGTGGCGGAAGGATTTGGTGCCAAGGGCTACCGGGTGGAAACCATGCAACAATTTACAGATGCATTTCAACAGGCGTTAAAGGAAGAAGGTCCCGTGTGGATTGATTGTGCCATTGATCGGTGCCAGAAGGTGTTGCCAATGATCCCCAATGGGGGTACAGTGGCGGATATGATTTTGGATTAATGAGATTAGTGGGGTCGGTTCGGGGTCGGTTCGGGGTCAGATACCTTCTTCAGGATTTGGTACCTGACCCCGAACCGACCCCGAACCGACCCCAAAGAAGACGAAAAAGACTTCTATCATGGATGGAAAGGACGTGCAATATGAGAGAGCGACCAAAGCCAAAACCGGTTGAAAAGCAAGTTATCACCATGTTGGTGGACGACCAACCCAATGTGATGGCAAGAATAACCAGCTTGTTCGGCCGTAGGAATTTTAATATCAACACCCTGTCTGCATCTGAAACCAACATTCCCGGTGTTACACGAGTGACTCTGGTGGTTAGTTGTGATGATGAAAATGCTTTGTGGCAGATTGTTACCCAGGTAGAAAAATTGGAAGTGGTTCAAAAGACCATCGTATTGGATATGGATAAGACATTATACCGGGAGCTTTTGCTTTTGAAGGTGGCAGCAGATAAACATTCGAGGACTTCCATAAGGGAAATCGTCGATATTTATAGAGCAAAGATCATCGATCTTTCTAAAAACAGCATGGTCATTGAGCTGACAGGATCCCCTACCAAAATAGATGGATTCATGAATATGATGGATTGTTACGATATCATTGAAGTCAGCCGAACCGGCGTTACGGGGATCGAAAGATCAGTCTAGAAAAGAAAAGGAGAGCACAAATGATCAAAAAGTATTATGACGCAGATTGTAATCTGGGTCTATTGGACGGGAAAACGGTAGCGGTAATGGGTTATGGCAGCCAAGGCCATGCTCATGCCTTGAACCTGAAAGAAAGTGGCGTTCAAGTGGTAGTGGGGTTGCGTAAAGAGTCCCCCTCTTTTAAAGCCGCCCAAGAAGCGGGCTTGAATGTAATGGAAGTGGAGGATGCCGCAAAAGCAGGAGATGTGGTTATGATGCTACTTCCAGACGAAGTGGCTGCCAAAGTATATCGTAAAAAAATTGCGGAACATATGAAAGAAGGAAATGTGCTGATGTTTGCCCACGGGTTTAACATCCATTATCATCAAATACAGCCGGCCGATTACCTTGATGTGATTATGGTAGCGCCCAAAGGTCCGGGACATACCGTTCGCACCCAGTATTTGGAAGGGAAAGGTGTCCCCAGTCTTATCGCTGTCTACCAGGACAAGTCGGGAAAGGCCAAGGATTATGCGCTAGCCTATGCTTCCGGAATCGGTGCCGGTCGTGCGGGAATTTTAGAAACCACCTTTAAAGAAGAGACGGAAACGGATTTGTTCGGAGAACAAGCCGTTTTGTGCGGTGGTGTTACGGAATTGATGAAAGCCGGGTTTGACACGCTGGTGGAGGCGGGGTATTCTCCTGAAATGGCGTACTTTGAATGTATCCATGAGATGAAGTTGATTGTGGATTTAATTAATAGCGGGGGATTTGACTTGATGCGATATTCGGTGTCAAATACCGCAGAATATGGAGATTATCGAAGTGGAGCTCGTATTATCACGGAAGACACGCGACAAGAAATGAAAAAAATCTTACAGGAAATTCAAAATGGCACTTTTGCGACAGATTTCAACCAAGAGTTTAGTGCAGGAGGCCAGGCCAGGTTTTTGGCTTCGAGAGCAAAGGAAGCAGCGCATCTATCTTGTATAGTAGGGAAAGACTTGCGTAGCATGATGACCTGGCTTAAAAAGTAGGAGGAAATCATGAAAAGAAGTGATCAGGTAACCAAGGGATTGGAACGAGCACCGGGAAGAAGTTTGTTTTATGCTATGGGTTATACGAAAGAAGAACTGGAGCGCCCCTTGGTTGGTGTGATTTCAGCATATAGCGAAATCGTGCCCGGACACTCGCATTTGGACAAACTGGCCGAGGCGGTGAAAGCGGGAGTTCGTATGGCAGGTGGCACTCCAATACTTATTCCGGCAATTGGTGTGTGCGACGGAATTGCTATGGGACACAGTGGAATGAGATATAGTCTACCAAGTAGAGAATTGATTGCGGACAGCTTAGAGACCATGGTGATGTCCCATTGCCTTGATGGAATTGTGATGATGCCTAGCTGCGATAAAATTGTCCCGGGAATGGTCATGGGGGCTGTTCGAATTAATATTCCGGCTATTGTATGTTCCGGAGGGCCAATGTTAGCGGGGATAGTAGATGGAGAAGAGGTGAGCCTTTCCAAAATATTCGAAGCTGTTGGAGCGAGAAAGGCAAACTTGATTGATGATGATAAGATGGAAGAATTTGAGCAGGGCGTTTGCCCTGGATGTGGTTCTTGCGCCGGCATGTATACTGCCAATAGCATGAATTGTCTTTGTGAAGCTTTGGGCATTGCGCTCCCGGGGAATGGAACTATTCCCGCGGTATACAACGGGCGAATCCGATTGGCGAAAGAAGCGGGAAAAGCAATTATGGGATTAATTGAAAAGGATATCAAGCCTCGGGATATTATCAACAAGAATTCAATTGAAAACGGAGTAGCCTGTGATATGGCGCTAGGTTGTTCTTCGAATAGCGTCCTTCACCTGTTGGCCATTGCAAATGAAGCTGATTGTGCTGTTGGTCTGGAGATGTTTAATAAAATCAGCAGCCAGGTTCCAAATCTTTGTCATCTGGCACCTGCCGGAGATCATCATGTGCAAGATCTAGACAGGGCTGGAGGTGTACAAGCCGTGTTGAAGTTGCTAGATCAAAAGGGCTGTTTGCACTCAGAAGCAATAACCGTCACGGGAAAAACAATAAGGGAGAACCTAGAAGGAGCTGCTGTAAAAGACTTTCAAGTGATTCGACCGGTAGAAACGCCTTACAGCGAAACCGGGGGCATTGCCATTTTGTGGGGGAATATTGCCAAGAATGGTGCTGTGGTAAAACGTAGTGCGGTGGCGGAAGAAATGTTGGTTCATTCCGGACCTGCCCGAGTTTACGATGGAGAAGAGGAAGCCATTCAGGATATCTATGCTGAAAAAATTCGACCTGGTGATGTGGTGGTAATTCGCTATGAAGGACCTCGCGGGGGCCCGGGAATGCGAGAAATGTTGAATCCTACCAGTGCGTTGGCGGGAATGGGATTGGATAAATCTGTGGCTCTCATTACCGACGGTCGCTTTAGCGGAGCCAGCCGAGGAGCTTCCATCGGACATGTTAGTCCGGAGGCGGCTCAGTGCGGAGAGATTGCCTTAATTCAGGAAGGAGATATCGTCGAGATTGATATTCCAAAGGCTAAGTTGAATCTTAGAATCTCCCCTGAGGAGATGGAACAGCGAAGAGAAACTTGTGTGATCAGAGAGCCTCGTGTAAAATCCGGCTGGTTGGCTCGATATGCCAGAATGGTAACCGATGCATCGGAGGGGGCGGTGCTTCGTTAAACGAAACGAAAAAATTCCCTTGAGAAGGTTGGGGAATTGGAAGCGAAAAATGGAAAATGAAAAAAGGGTTGTCTTAGGACAGCCCTTTTTCTAATTGCACAAATTGTTTGGCAGCCCTGGGGCTGCGGCCTCCATTTCGGAGGGCATAGGTTTCCGCTCGGGCGCTTCTTTCTTTGATTTCCATGTTCAAATCATATTCTTTGGCGTAATAAGAAACGATGTCAAGGTAGGTTTCCCGGTCAGGACGGTGGTAAGTGACGGTGAGCCCGAAACGGTTGGCCAAGCCCATGGTTTCCTGTATACTATCGTTTTCGTGGATTTCCGTGCCTTGTCGTTCTTCCATGGTTTCACGCACTAGATGCAGCCGATTGGAGGTGGCATAAATCAAAACATTTTTGCTTTGTACGGAAGCGCTTCCCTCCAATAAGCTTTTTAGGGCGGCAAAGTTTTCGTCCGCCTGAGAAAAAGTCAAATCGTCAATTAACAAAATGAACTTGAGGGGATTTTCTGATAGCTCTTCCATTAGTCCGGGCAGGTTGTTCAGTTGTCGTTTTTTTAATTCAACGAGACGAAGACCCTGGTTTTGGAATTCGTTGACCAAGGCTTTGACGGTAGAACTTTTCCCGGTACCAGCATCCCCATAAAGGAGAGCATTGCTAGCAGGTTTTCCCGTCAGAAAAGATTTGGTGTTGGCAACCAGTATTTTCTTTTCTCTCTCATACCCCACAAGGGAGGAGAGGGTTTGTAAATCCGGATTCCCAATAGGACGTAATCCAGATTCCCCCAACTGGAACATGGTATATTGAGAAAAAATACCATATCCTTTGGTCTCCAGTTCTTCGATTCGTTTTGTGAACTCCCCGTTGAAATCATAGGCTGTGTTTTCAAAGGAAGGCAGAAATTCCCCAGGCTTTTTACCGGGCCGTATTACTTCCAGAAACCAGTGAGGATTCCATTGACTCCAGGACTGAAAAACCGCCAGTTCCCAGGCAAGACATCGGTTGATTTCCGGTTGAGTTTTCGGGCCTCTTTGTCGAACGTAAAAATTGTTGGAGTTTAACACGATGTTCAAAAGATGTTTTCCGAAGTCACCCCCTTTCTGATAAAGGTGGTGCAAGAAAACCGCATAAGCTTCCTCTAAGTTTTCTTGATTCATAGCCAATCGAAAAAACTCTTCCAAGCTTTTGATGACAAAATCCTCTCGGATATCGCGAAATATAACCAGGGTTTTTATTTCCATCAAGGCTTTTTTATAGTCCAACATGGTTCTTTCCCTCCAAGTAGCTTCGTAATATGACTGTGTGATATTGAGGCACAAACCACATAAGAGTAGCACCTCTTGATAAGGTATTATAATTCATTTTATTAGCTCCGTCTATTTGAAACCTCCCTGCGACAGACATGAGGGGTCCTCTTCGATGCAACCTTGCAGTGGAACCGGGAGGTGTACCGGGTAAATGATGCGATGTTGCATACGCGAGAAAGCTTCCCCGGAAAAAAATGAAGAAAAAAAGAAACACGAAAAAGAATGAGGAAAAGGATTTGGGGTATGAAACAAGGGAAATTTTCTTGAAAACCTCTAAATTTAAGGGTTAAAGGAACATTTGAAGACGAGATTGATTATAGTTTTTTTCAAGAAAATTCTCACTTTGAGTTAAATTGGCACAGGGATTGCAAATTAATACAGTAATCTATATTGTTCATACCGGCATTTCCCGAAGGAGGAATTAGTAAATGAAGAATTTCGAGTTCAAAATGTTGACAAAGATAAAGTTTGGAATAGGAATCACCTCCGAACTCGGCAAATATTTAAAGGAAACGGGCGTCACCAAAGCGTTTGTTGGAACCGACAGTTTTTTGGCTACAACCCCAATTTTAGAAAAGGTCAAAGAATCTTTGGACAAAGCAGGGGTTTCTTATGAAATTTTTGCGGATATGCAACCGGACCCTACCATAGAACAAGTGGATGAAGCTGCAGAAATCCTTAGGAAGAGCGGAGCGGAGGCGGTGGTTGCAGTGGGCGGAGGTTCTTCTTTAGACAACGCCAAAGCAATGTGTATGCTACAAACCCATGAAGGTTCCGTTCGGGACTATCTTTTTGGGGGAACCAAAACAGTTATCAAACCGATTATGCCTCTGGTTTGTGTTCCCACTACCGGAGGAACGGGCAGCGAGGTGACCGGTATTTCTGTAATCTCCGATCCACATAATGAAATTAAAGTTTCTGTGACTCACGAGAATTTGATTCCGAAGATTGCCTTTGTTGATCCGGAATTGCATGTGGGAATGCCGCCTTACATTACAGCGACTACAGGCATTGATGCTTTGACGCATGCGATAGAGGCCTACACCTCATTGAATGCAGAACCCATGTCGGATGCGTTGGCAATTTATGCAATCAAGTTAATTTCAGATAATTTAAGAACCGCTACCGCCAATGGGAATGACATAGAGGCCAGGGCGAATATGGCGTTGGCGTCTACCTTGGCAGGAGCCGCTTTTGCCAATGGAGGGTTGGGAGTTGTTCATGGAATTGCTCAGGCTATGGGTGGCGTGGCCCATGTAGCACACGGAGCAGCCAATGCACTGATTCTACCTTATGCGATGAAGAGAAATTTCGTAGGAAACCTTGAAAAGTTTAAGAATATAGCGGTTGCCATGGGAGAAAACATAGATGGGCTTACATTAAGAGAGGCCGCCTCATTATCTGCCGAGGCCGTAATGCAATTGGCGTTGGATGTTCAAATCCCCACCAAGCTATCACATCCCAAAATTAATGTTACCAGGGATATGTTTCCTAAGATTATCGAGGGAACAATGGCATATCGTTTGTTGGCCATCAATCCCTGCAAGCTTACGGAAAAAGACATCCAAACCATTTTAGAAGAAGCTTACGAATAGAGGGGATTTTGATGAATAGATTAAGAGGAATGGTGGTTCCTGCCGCCACCCCGTTCCATGATGACGAAACCATTAATTTTTCAGTATATGAAAAGCTGCTATCTGATTTGGCCGATGCAGGGGTTCACGCTATTTTGCTGGGGGGCAGTACCGGAGAATATTCGTTAATGTCCATAGAGGAGAGAAAAACTCTTATTGAATTTGGCCATAAAACAGTGGGAAAGAGAACAAAGGTAATTGCTGGTTGTAGCTGCGCAAGACCAAGAGATACTGCAGATTTGCTTGGGTTTTCTGAAAAACTGGGCATTCCCTATGGTTTGGTTTTACCACCATACTACATGCAAACCAGTGAAGACGGCATATATGCTTACTATGAAGATTTGGAGAACCAAGGGGACATTGGGATTTTCATATACCACTATCCGGGAGCCACGGGGGTTCGCCTGACGCCGGAATTTGTTGTGGAATTGGCGCGGCTTCCACATGTGGTGGGAATTAAGGATACGGATATGTTAGCGAATACCGCCAAATTGATTCAACAAACAAAATCCATAGAAAACTTTAGCGTCATCAACGGAGAAGAGTATAACATTCTTGGAACATTGGCTCTGGGAGGTGCAGGGTGTATGGGAATCCTGTTTAACTTGGTTCCCAGAGAAATGGTGGCATTGTATAACGCGATGATGGACAACGATGTGAACCGGGCTCGGGAGATAAACTCTCGCCTCATGCCCCTTTATGGGCTGATGGAAGACGAGCCGTATCCAGGCCCTATCAAAGCGGCGCTGGCTATGGCGGGGTATTCAATGGGGTCCCCCAGAAAACCCATCGTGCCTGCTTCAGACATCATGAAATCCAAACTTATGGAGGCCATGACCGATGCGGGACTTTTATAACAGGCTTCAAAATGTGGTTACACAGATGTAGCAATAAATGAGCAAATTTAAGGAGTTGAGAAGGAGGAAGAAAATGAAGAAATTTTTAGTGGTGCTACTTGTGCTGGTTATGGTATTTTCCGTAACAGCTTGTGGCGGTGGTGGATCCACAGAGGGTCCGGCAGAATCTATAGTAATTAAGGCCGCTCATGTTGAGGTAGAAGATCGAGCCATTCATCAGTCTTTGGTAAAATTCGGGGAGTACATTGCAGCAGAGTCAGATGGCGTTCTGAAACTGGAAATCTATCCCAATGGTGAGTTGGGTGATGACAGTGATGTAGTAGAATCTATTGCATTGGGAACCGTTCAGATGACCATTCCGGGTTCTGCAGTATTTACAGCTTATAATGAAAAATTTGCCGTTATGAACCTACCGTATTTGTTTGAGTCAAAAGAAAAGATGGATGAGGCATTTACCGGAGATTTTGGTGGAATGTTGAACGAATGGTTTGAGGAATATGGGTTTGTAGGATTGGGATTCCAATATGATGGGGCTCGTTGTATGTCCAACAATGTTCGACCCATTTTCTCCCCTGCAGACATGAGTGGAATTAAGTTCCGAGTTATGGACTCTGCTTTGTATATTGACATGTTTAAAATGATGGGAGCTAACCCCACGCCCATGGGCTATGGTGAAGTGTATACGGCTCTCCAACAGGGTGTTATTGATGGCCAGGACAATCCTCCCGGATTGACATATGGTTCCAAATTCAATGAAGTTCTTAAGTATTTCAGTGTAACGCAGCATGTATATGCAAATTGCCCCGTAATCATTGGAGCGGATTTCTTCTACGGGTTGGATGAAGAATATCAGAATATCATTAAAACTGGCGCAACTATGTACCTACAAGATTGGCAGAGAGCGGAAGAATCTGCGGCAGAAGCTGGTTATATTGATGCCATAGCCGCAGACGGAACGGAAGTAAATTACCTGGAAGCTGATGGAATCAAGGCATTCCAAAACTCTGTACAACCTCTTTACGAGTCTTATCGACAAAAGCTGGGCAACGATGTAATGGATGCTGTATTATCTTATGCCAAATAGGCATTGGAGAGTCGATGATCTAAGAACAGATCGTGTGGGCATCTTCGTGTGCCGATAGAAAGGATGCTGCCCGAGCGAATTATAGCTCGGGCAGTAAAGCCCATCCTATAAAGAACGACAAAGGAAAGGATTGCTGTGCAAGATGGAGACACAGACTACAAAGGACTTTACAAAGTGGAAAGTGGTAATTATTGGCGCAGGAGTTATGGGAGTTCCTTTAACTCAACATTTTGCAACCCATGGATGTTCTACGGTCTTATGTAGTAGAACGATTTCAAAACTGGACGAAGCTCTTCGTCAAATCCAAGGCAATTTAAAAGCAATGAAATCAGCGAACCTTTTGCCGGGGGCGGTTTCGACAGAAGAAATTATGGGTCACATTGAAACCTCGGATGATTTGGAGAGTGCTTTAAAGAATGCGAACATTGTATTTGAGTGCGTGCCCGAGGAGGCTTCCATAAAGCAGGAGATTTTTTATAAAATGGACAAATATGCGCCAGAAGACGCTTTTTTATGCAGCGACACCTCGGCGTTGAATATATATGAATTGGTATCCGTCAGTCATCCGGAACGACTATTAATCACCCACTTTTTTAATCCTCCGAATGTGATGCCACTGGTAGAGGTTGTAAAGGGGCCGGATACATCGGAAAAAGTGGTAGATCGTGTTAAAGAGTTTTTGGAGTTTGTCGAAAAAAAACCCATCATTATGGAGAAATGTATTCCCGGGTTTATTTTCAATCGATTGCTAACGGCCTTGGAAAGAGAGGCACTTTATATCGTGGAACTGGAAGCGGCAACTTTTCAAGACATCGACACAGTGATTACTACAACCTTTGGGCCGCGCTTCACCTTTGAAGGAATTTTTCGCCTCCTAGACCATGTGGGAATCGACACAGAGGCTGCCGTGGTTGGAGATCTTTTGAAAGAGTTATGTGATGACAAAAAACCTTCTTCCATTCTGCTAAAAAAGAGTAAGGAAGGGGAACACGGGCTTAAAAAAAGAAAAGGGTTTTATGACTATGAGGGGGTGGACTTAGACGACCTCCGGAACAAGAGAACTATAAATATTTTGAATACACTTGAACACATGAAATGTTTAAAATGATTCATTGGGGACATGATAAAATAAAGTTCAAATGGAGATAACAGGGATGGGAAAGTACAAAGTTCTTTATACCGATACAGGCATGGAAGATGTTGAAATTGAAAAGAGAGTGTTGGATAGAGGGGAAGCAGTCCTGGTTATGGCAACAGCAATCGACCAAGAAACATTGATACGGGAAGGCATGGATTGTGATGGAGTCATGATTGAATATGCCAATATTAACAAAGAAATATTGGATGCCTGGGGCGAAGGCGGGAAGGTACGAGTGGTTGCGAGACAAGGCATTGGTGTTAACAACATCGATGTGGAAGCAGCCTCCAGAAATGGCATTATGGTGGCGAATGTTCCCGATTATTGTTTGGATGAAGTTGCAGATCATACCATGGCATTGACATTGAGCTTGGCAAGGGAAATTTTCAGTTATCAGAAGAGGGTGAGAGAAGGAAATTATTCTGAGGTTCCCGTTCGAACAATTCACCGTTTGTGGAATCAGAAGTTTTGTCTGTATGGCTTTGGCAATATAGGCAAGTTTGTAGCCTGTCGTGCAAAAGCTTTCGGTTTTCAAGTCTACGCCTATGATCCCTATGCGGGGGACAAAGAATTTGAAACCTACGAAGTAGAGCGGGTGGAGTCCTTAATGGAATTGGCCGGTATGGCTGATTTCCTGTCGATTCATGTACCACTGAACGAAACCACAAAAGCCTCCGTTAATCAAAAGATTTTTCAAGCCATGAAACCCACCGCGTTTATTATCAATACATCCCGGGGGCCGGTAATCAGAGAACAAGACCTGATTGCTGCGCTTGAGAACAGACAAATCTATGGGGCAGGTCTTGATGTTTTAGAAACAGAACCCCCCTCGCCGGAGAATCCATTGTTAAAAATGGACAATGTGATCATTACCCCTCATGCTTCCTGGTGTTCTTGGGAGGCGGATGTGGAATTGCGAGAGAAAATGGCCGAAAATGTAATTCTTACCTTTACGGAAGGACAGCCAAGAGGGTTTGTAAACAGAAGTGCGTTTAAGTAGTTTGGTATAAGGGATCCGTGCTGCCGAATCAGTAAATGGCAGGTTGCAAAATTGTGAAAATGGAGGAAACATGGTAAAGAAACTAGCTAACATTTATGACCATATGGAAGAGATTCTTTTGGTGGTATGTCTTCTAATCATGGTAGTGGTCATATTTTTACAGGTGGTAATGCGATATGGTTTCAATAATTCTCTGTCCTGGTCTGAAGAGCTGGCAAGGATTTTGTTCATCTGGGCTTCCTGGATTGGCATCAGCTTTGGGCAGAAAAAAGGAGAGCATATCAAAATCACACTCGTGATTGACAACTTAAAAGGAAAAGCCCGGATGGCGGTGTTATTACTGGCGGATGTGTTTACGTTAGCCATATTGGCAGTACTCATCTTGAAAGGATTTGAAATTACTCAGAAGATTTTCAATATGGCATCCACCACACCGGCTTTGTATATCCCAAGATGGATTTTATATGCAGCCGTTCCCATCAGCTGTACCTTGATGAGCGTCCGGGTGCTTAAGAGTATATGGGATAAATTGCGGATAAGCAGGACAGGGGAGGTGATATAGATGGATGTACTTGTTGTATTCTTAGTGCTGTTTGTTTTAATCTCATTTTCCGTTCCTGTTGGGTTAAGTATTGGAGGTGCGACTATTGTTGCCCTTCTGGCTTTCACCAATTTAGATTTGGCTGTTTTGGCTCAATATTCCGTGACAGGGATTGACTCTTTTACCTTATTGGCAATTCCGTTTTTCATTTTGGCAGGTACCATTATGAGTGTGGGAGGAATTGCAACTCGACTGATTGATGTGGCCGCCAGCATACTGGGTTCTATTACCGGTGGTCTGGGAGCCGTAGTAGCTATTTCTTCCATGTTTTTTGGGGCGTTGTCCGGATCCTCCTTGGCGACTGTTTCGGCTATTGGAAGCATCATGGTTCCGCAAATGAGAAGAAAGGGATATGATTTGGGGTACAGTGCGGTTTTGACTGCCTGCGCGGGTACGGTGGGTGCCGTTATCCCGCCCAGCATTCCCTTAGTAATATATGGTGTTGTAACAGGGACTTCAGTTGGAGACTTGTTTTTAGCGGGAATCGTTCCAGGAATATTAATAGGTATTGGTTTGATGATTGGAAATTATTTTATCTGCAAAAAAAGAGGGTATGCCGGAGAAGAAAGAGTTCCAATCAGAGGCGTTTTAAAAAGTATTTGGGTCGCCAAATGGGCCCTTATGGCACCGGTTATCATCTTGGGAGGAATTTATGCGGGAATCTTTACGCCTACGGAAGCGGCCGTGGTAGCGGTGGTCTATTCCATCGTGGTGAGTTCTCTGATTTATCGTGAAATTTCATTGAAAGGATTATACGATGCCTTTGTGACCACGGCGGTGGTAAACGGGATCACTACATTCCTTTTGGGGATTTCTACCGGATTTGCAGCCTACTTAAGCATGGCGCAAGTTCCCAGAGAGTTAACGGAGTGGCTGACGGGTATAACAGAAAACAAATATGTTTTCTTGTTGGTTATTAATGTAGCTCTGTTGGTCATTGGTTGTGTAATTGACAACATTCCTGCGACCGTAATTTTAGCTCCGATGCTACTACCGGTAATGGTTGCCTATGGTGTTGATCCTGTACATTTTGGAGTATTTATGACCATCAATCTATTGATTGGGCTGGTAACCCCGCCTTATGGTTGTAGTTTGTTTGTGGCGTCTGCAGTCTGTAATGTGAAAATGGAAGAGATGCTAAAAAATATTCTAATTCCATTTAGCATACTGGTTATCTGTTTGTTAATCGTTACATATATTCCGGCACTTACTTTGATGTTTGTTCGATAGGAGAGAACAATGAAGATTACCAGTATAGATATTATAATACCCAATACAGGGGGGAGGGCCTGCGATGGAACCAGATGGAATCCGGTTTTTCTTCAAATTAACACGGATGAAGGGTTGACGGGATTTGGAGAAATCGGTCTTGCATATTCGGATGCCATCTATGCGGCAATCGGAATACTTCAAGACTTCTGCCCTATCATAATAGGTATGGATCCGTTGAAAAGCGAAAAAATATGGGATACTCTTCATCGCAGCACTTTTTGGGGTCAAGGTGGAGGCACCGTAATTTTCGCCGGGATGTCCGCCATTGATATCGCGTTGTGGGATATCAAAGGAAAAGCATGCAACATGCCTGTTTATCAGCTGCTAGGAGGAAAGACCAATGATTCCCTTCGAACGTATGCCAGCCAAATTCAGTTTGATTGGGGGAAAACCAGCAAAAACTTAGTGCAGCCTCAGGAGTATGGTGAGGTTACAAAAAAAGCCATGGAGGAGGGGTATACGTGCATTAAAGTAGACCCTTTGGGAGTGGACCGCAATGGGCAGTGGTGCTGGAATTTTCCCCCTATGTTGGAATATGATTTATTGAAATTGGGGATTGAGAGAGTGCAGGCTATCCGAGAGGCCGGCGGGGAGGAGCTGGACATTATTGTGGAACTTCATTCCCAAACCAACACAAATACAGCCATTCAATTTGGTAAAGAGATTGAAGGTCTGAGGTGTTTTTACTATGAAGAGCCTACCCAGCCTCTGAATCCCGCAATGTTTGCCGAGATCTCCAGAAAGTTGACCATTCCTTTGGCTAGCGGAGAAAGAATCTACAGCAGATGGGGATTCAGACCCTTCCTAGAGGCCCGGACCTTGTCAGTGATACAACCGGATTTGGGCAATACCGGTGGAATCACTGAGGGCAAGAAAATTTGCGACATGGCACATGTTTACGAGATGGGAGTCCAGCTTCATTTGTGTGGAGGCCCTATTGCGATAGCCGCCGCTCTTCATCTGGAGACCGTGATTCCAAATTTCCTGATTCATGAGCACCATCAGTTTGCATTACTGGAAGAAAACACATCTATGTGCACTTATGATTATCAACCTTCCAATGGGTATTATTATCCACCGGAGTTGCCGGGAATCGGGAATGAGGTGACACCGGAAACCATAAAGCAATCCCGGATTATTACCATAAGATCATAGGATAGAAGCCAAGGAACTATTGCAGGTGAAGAGGAAAACCTCTTCACTTTTTTTGGCATGAAAATTTGGCCGGTCTTCCTGCCCGGGCGAGAATCTTTTCAACGCATTTTATAGATATGGGATATATGCGCCAATCACAATATGGTACAATAGAGTAGAAATAAAAAGAATGAGCCATTAAGCTCAAGAAATGTAGGGTGAGGTGCTGAATATGGCCAGAATACTGATTGTGGATGATGAAAAAAAGATTCGAGAGGTAATCCGTGAGTTTGCGGAGTTCAACGGGCATCAGGTGGAAGAGGCTTCCGATGGCATGACCGCCTTGGGACTGGTAAAGCTCAATGATTATGATTTGCTGATTATGGATATTATGATGCCAAAATTGGATGGGTATTCTGCTGTAAAGGAAATTCGCAAGATAAAAGACACCCCGATTATAATGCTATCTGCCAGGGGGGAAGAGTACGATAAACTTTTTGGATTTGAGCTGGGAATCGACGATTATGTGGTGAAGCCTTTCAGCCCGAAAGAACTGATGGCTCGAGTGAACGCGGTACTAGCCAGAAGAAAAGCACACAAAGAATCCGACAGTAAGGTGTTGGAGTTCGGAGGTCTCTCTATCAACATTCAGGCTAGGTCGGTTATGGTGAACGGAGAAAAGGTGGAGTTGACACCAAAAGAATATGATTTGTTGTTTTACTTGGTTCAAAACAAAAATATAGCCCTTTCCAGGGACAAGCTATTGTCCGATATCTGGGGGTACGATTTTTTTGGGGATGATCGTACCATCGATACCCATATCAAAAATCTACGGAATAATTTGGGGGAATACCGGGATTTCATTGTTACACTAAGAGGAGTGGGATATAAATTTGAAGCAGAGTAAAGAAGAACAATTAAGTTTCGATTTTCGGAGCATTTACTTTAAAGTATGGCTTTATTTTGTTGCATTTGCCACGGCTCTTTTGTTGGTTTTGTGGGGTTTGCAAATTTTCTTTTTGAATACTTACTATCAGGATATGAAGATTAATGAGACTCAGCGAGTGGCTGGTGTGATTACTTCCCAGTATAAAAACGAGAACATTATTGATATTATTCGAAACTTATCTTACAGTAATGACATGTACATCCATATCGAGACCACAGATGGTACGATTGTGTTTTCCCCAATTACAGAAGAAGGTCGTAGACCTAGTTATGGATATATCGGAGAGATGGAAGCTATGAAAGAACAGCTTTTTGCCAGCGGAGATTTGTCCATAAGTTCTCTTATACCGGAAGGAAGGTCGGACATGAATACGCTGGCCTATGCCGGATTTGTAGAGGATGGGTCTTTGAACCAAGCAATCCTTTATATTTTTTCTCCGCTGTATCCCGTCAGTTCTACGGTGGCTATTTTGCAGGAACAATTAAAATATATTACCATCATATCCTTGGTTATGGCTTTTGCCATTTCCATCTACCTTTCCCGAAGGATTTCGAGACCAATACGTCGCATTAACGACCAAGCTCAAAGCCTGGCGCAAGGAAGCTACGGCATAACCTTTGAGGGAGGTACTTATAGCGAAATCACACATCTGGCCCAAACCTTAACCCATGCTTCGGAAGAATTGGCAAAGAGCCATCAACTCCAAAAGGATTTAGTTGCCAATGTCTCCCACGATATTAGAACGCCTTTGACCATGGTAAAATCTTATGCGGAGTTGATTCGGGATATTTCCGGAGAAGAGAAGGATAAGAGAGAGGAACATTTGCAAGTAATCATAGAAGAAGCGGATCGTTTAAACCGTTTGGTAACAGATATGTTGACCCTGTCCAAAATTCAGGCCGGAGTAGGAATCCTGGAGATTACAGAATTCAATATGGCAGAAACGATTTCCCGGGTGGTCCAACCGTATGTAGAAATTATGAAAGAAGAAGGATACCTTATCGACACGCAATGTGAAGACCCTTTGTGGATTCGTGCAGATCAGGCGCGCATTAAACAGGTAATCTCCAATTTGTTGAGTAATGCCATCAAGTACTGCGGTCAGGATAAAACCGTGTTAATCCGAGGTTTCAAAAGGGAAAAGTGTGTGCGGTTTGAAGTGGAGGACCGGGGAATGGGTATCCAAAAAGATGATCTTTTGCAAATTTGGGAAAGATACCAAAAGGGAAGTACCAATCATGTGAGGCAAACCTCCGGCACCGGGCTGGGATTATCCATTGTGAAAGAGATACTCACTCTTCATGAAGCGGAATTTGGTGTAGAGAGCAACCTGGGCAGGGGATCCATTTTTTGGTTTGAATTGCCCTTGGATTGACTGTTAAAGACCGTGAGAGGCTGGTGATTTCAAGGGCTTGAAAGACAGATGAATTCAAGGAACTGGAAAGGCGCATTTCTTGACATAATACCGCTTTTCGAAGTATACTGTAATTAGCGGTATCGTGGAGGAATAGTGCCATGTTCAAGGTCGGAGATAAAATTGTATATCCTATGCATGGCGCCGGGATCATCGGTGAGATTGAAGAGAAACAGATCCTTGGCGAAGTAAGGAAATACTACATATTGAACGTACCTTGCGGGGACATGAAAATCATGATCCCCATTGATTCGTGCCAAGAAATCGGGGTTCGCCCCGTAGCGGAACCTCCGGTGATTAAAAATGTATTGAAGATTTTAAGATCAGAACCCACGGAGATGCCCGCCAATTGGAATCGACGGTATCGGGAGAACATGGAAAAACTCAAGACAGGAGATGTTTTGGAAGTTGCAGAAGTGATTCGAAATCTGGAGCGTTCCGACCGGGAAAAAAAACTATCCACCGGCGAAAAGAAAATGTTAGCCAATGCCAAACAAATTCTGGCCAGCGAAATGGTGTTGACTCAAGACATTGATGTAGCCAAGGCAATGAAGATGATTAACGATGCCATCTAGAATATTCGGCCGTTGATCTTTCTTGCAGGCGCCGTAAATCTATGAAGAAAGGAGGGAAAAAAGAAACCGCAAATGATAAGAAAATTAATAAGAATTATTTTTGCCATTGTAGGGGCAGTCGTGGGGTATGGGGCGTTTCTTCTGACAAAATATCTGTTGCAATTTACAGACATACCGGAAGAAATGAGATTCACAGAAGGCCAACAAATTGGCGCAGCTGTGGTATTTGCAATTATTTTTTCGATATTTTTCTTTCGCCTTACACCGGCAATACGCAAACAAAGCAAGAAAGTGGCAACCAACATTGAACGGGATCTTCAGGGGGTTGCACCCAATGAAATTTTGGTTGGCACTTTTGGACTTATTACCGGACTGGTAGTAGCTTTTCTTATCAGCGATATTTTCAAGAACATCGAAATATTTTACTTGGGAACCATTTTGACTATATTCACTTATTTGGTTATGGCTTTTGTGGGAGTAGTAGTGGCCACTAGGTTGGGACCGGATCTGCCCGCTTTTTTTTCATCTACTGGATCCAAAAGAGAGGGTGCTCGGGGAAAAAGCAAGACTTCGGAGCAGGTGCCAAAAATTCTAGACACTTCGGTGATTATTGACGGACGAATTGCAGACATTATGAGAACCGGGTTTTTGGAAGGCCCTATTGTGATTCCTGAATTTGTTATCGGGGAGCTTCAGCATATTGCAGACTCTTCCGATGGGTTAAAACGAAATAGGGGACGAAGAGGTCTTGATGTATTAAATCGAATTCAAACCGAGCATGGAATCGAAATTTACAATACGGGTTCAGAAAAAGCGTTGGAAGAAATTCCCGAGGTAGACATTAAACTTTTAAAGTTGGCTCAAATGATGAACGGGAAAGTTGTGACCAACGATTTCAACTTGAATAAAGTCGCAGGTATTAAAGGTGTGGGAGTGCTAAATATCAATGAGCTGGCCAACACATTGAAGCCGGTTGTATTGCCGGGGGAAAGCATGACCGTTTTTCTGGTGAAAGAAGGAAAGGAAAAAGGCCAAGCGGTGGCATATTTGGATGATGGCACCATGATTGTAGTGGAAGATGGTGACCGTAAAATCGGAAACACTACGGATGTGATGGTAACCAGTGTTTTGCAAACTTCTGCGGGTAGGATGATTTTTGCCCGATTAAAAGGATTTTCATAAGTATGTACAAAGAAAAAAAAGTAAGTGTTGTCATTGCCGCCGCCGGTGCTGGTTCACGCATGGGCGGCGGTATTCGGAAACAATATATTCGAATACAAGGGAAACCCATGGTGGTTCATGCGGCATCGGCTTTTTGGGAATGTGTCTTTGTGGACCATGTTTGTGTTGTGGTGAACCAGGACTACGACTCAGAAATTTTAAATTATTTACCAGAGGAGACCGTGTTGGTTTCCGGTGGTTCCCATCGGCAAGACTCGGTGTACAATGGACTTCGATCCTTGCCGGTGGACACAGATTGGGTATTGGTTCATGATGGGGCCCGTCCTTTTGTATCACAGGAAGTGATTTTACGAGTGCTTGATGCCCTGGAGGAGAATCCTGCAGTGGTGCCGGTTGTGACACCAAAGGATACCATTCGAACAGAGAAAGAAACATTAAACCGTAGTGATTTAAAAGCGGTGCAAACACCTCAGGGATTTCATATAGAAACCTTATTAGAGGCCTATGAAACAGCTTTCGAACGGGACTATTACGGAACGGACGATAGTGGTTTGGTGGAACGGATTGGAGTGCCTATCGCATTGGTGGAAGGGGATTATGGCAATCGAAAGATTACTACAAGTGATGATTTGCCGGATTCCGACTATCGCATCGGAACCGGGTTTGATTTCCATCCACTGGTGAAGGAGAGACCATTGATTTTGGGCGGTGTAACCATTGACCATCCGAAGGGTTTAGAAGGACATTCCGATGCGGATGTACTGGTTCATGCATTGATGGATGCTTTGCTGGGAGCGATGGGGCTAGGGGATATCGGAAAGCATTTTCCGGACACCGATGCGAAGTTCAAAGATATTTCCAGCATGATTCTGTTAAAAAAAGTGATGGGATGGATGCAGGACGAAGCAATGATCCCGGTAAATGTGGACTTGACCTTATTATGTGAGCGACCGAAGCTGGCACCATATGTACCTGATATGAAAAGGAGTTTAACTTCTGCCTTGAAGATAAGGAGGAGTCAAATAAATATAAAGGCCACTACCATGGAAGGGTTGGGTTTGGTAGGTCGAGAAGAGGGCATTGGTTGTCAAGCTAGTGTACTACTTCAAAAGAAAAACAATAACGACTAAAGGAGAGCGGGAATGAGACTATCACAAATGCATCTACATACACTGAGAGAGGTGCCGGCAGAGGCGGAGGTGCCCAGTCATATTTTGTTATTAAGAGCAGGGATGATTCGAAAGCTGGTAAGCGGCGTTTATGGTTTTATGCCGTTGGGATGGAAATCCATTCGAAAAATTGAAGAAATTATCCGACAGGAAATGAACGCCAAGGGGGGTCAAGAAATACACATGTCCGCGGTACAACCGGCAGAGCTTTGGATGGAATCCGGTAGATGGAATGCCTATGGTCCGGAGCTTTGGCGTCTGAAAGACCGGAATGGAAGAGATTTTTGTTTGGGCCCGACTCATGAAGAGATATTTACAGATATCGTGAGAAATGATATCTCGTCTCATCGGCAGCTACCTATCAACCTCTATCAAATACAAACCAAATATAGAGATGAAGCAAGGCCTCGATTTGGATTGATGAGGAGTCGGGAATTTGTCATGAAAGATAGTTATTCCTTTGACAAGGATCAAGAAGGATTGGACCGTAGTTATGAAGATATGTATGATGCGTACACTCGAATTTTTAAACGATGTGGATTGAATTTCAGGCCGGTGGAAGCAGATACCGGCGCCATAGGAGGCTCCAACTCTCATGAATTCACTGCCCTTTCTGAGGTAGGAGAGTCGGAGATTGCCTATTGCATCAATTGCAATATGGCGGCTACGGTAGAGCGCGCTTGCTGCGTGGACCAGGAATCATCCGTGGAGGAGAGGCTTCCTATGGAAGAAGTGAATACTCCCGGCACCAAGACCATTGAAGAGGTGGCGAATTACTTAGGGTTGCCCAAGAATAAAACCATCAAAGCATTGCTTTTTGTTAAATACAACCAGGAAGGCAAAGAAGATGGATATGTGGCTGCTTTTGTACGAGGAGATCGGGAACTGAACTTTATTAAGCTGGTGAATGCGTTGGGACTCCCGGAGCACGGGGTGGAATTTGCCGACGAAGCCAAGATGGGGGAAGCCACCGGTTCGGTGGGAGGGTTCACCGGGCCTACTTGTTTGCATGATTGCATGGTGGTGGTGGATAGCGAGTTGGTGGAAGCGAGAAATTTGTGCGCGGGAGCATGCAAAGAGGATTACCATATATTGAATGTAAATTATGGTAGGGATTATAAAGCGGATATCGTTACGGACATAAAGAAAATTCAGAAAGGGGACCCTTGTCCGGAATGCGGGTGCCAGGTTGAGTTTGCTCGAGGCATTGAGGTAGGGCAGATTTTCAAGTTGGGCACCAAGTACTCTGAATCCATGGGTGCTACCTACAAAGATGATAAGCAAGAAGACCACTTTATCGTCATGGGATGTTATGGTGTGGGGGTTACCAGAACTCTTGCAGCCATCGTAGAGCAACATTATGACCAAGACGGAATTATCTGGCCCATGAGCGTGGCTCCTTATCATGTAATAATCACCTTGGTAAATCCGGAGGATTCCTTGCAAAGAGAAGAAGGGGAAAGGATGTACCAGGTTTTTAAGAAAGAAGGCATCGATGTATTGTTGGACGATCGGCTTGAACGGCCGGGGGTTAAGTTTAAAGATGCAGATCTGTTGGGGATCCCCATTCGCATTACGGTGGGAAGAGGGGCATCCTCCGGCAAGGTGGAATTTAAGAGGCGCAGTGAAAGGGAAAACGTAGAAATGTCCTTTGATGAAGCAGCCCGCCGAACTATAGAGATCGTGAATAAAGAAAGGGATGGGGTTTGAAGTTACACTGGCAGTTGTTCTACCATCATTTCATAATCGGACTATTCACCATAGGAGGAGGGCTGGCCATGTTGCCTTTCATTCAAAAGATGGTGGTAGATCAAAAAAAATGGTTGGAAGAAGATGAGATGGTGGATTGTATCGCCATTGCACAATCTCTGCCCGGAGTTTTGGCTATCAATACGGCCACCTATGTGGGAAATCGAAAAGCCGGCCTCTCAGGAGCTGTTGCGGCCACCCTGGGCGTGATTCTTCCTTCCTTTATTGTTATTATAATACTGGTTCTCCTTTTGAGGAGTCTGGGCACCAGTTCCTATGTGGAGGGTGCATTTATTGCCATAAAAGCTGCCGCCAGCGGCTTGATTCTATACTCTGCTATACGTCTTGGGTCTATGGTAGTGAAAGGTTGGTTTCCTTGGGTGCTGGCCATCGGAAGTTTTGTTGCGGTTGCGGCATTCAATGTTTCGGCCATTTGGGCCATCGTGGTGGGGGCCATTTTGGGCGTTCTATATGCCGTTGTCCGTCAGAGAAAGGGGGCATTGTGATGACCTACTTCACTATGTTTTACCTTTTCTTTCGAATCGGGTTAGTAGGATTTGGCGGAGGACTGGCCATGCTTCCCCTGATTTTCCAGGGAGTTCAAGATTTTGGATTGATGAGTCGCCAAGAGTTTTCCGATTTGGTGGCCTTATCCCAAATCACCCCGGGGCCGGTAGCGGTAAATGCGGCTACCTATGTGGGTTTTCATCAAGCGGGACTGGCCGGTGCGGCGGTTGCTACTTTCGGTATTGCTCTGCCCTCTTTCATTATCATGCTGGTTGTGGCGCGACTTGTAAAACGATATCAGCACACATTAGGAGTAAAAGGAGTCTTTGCCGGAATTCGACCCGTAACAGCCGGGTTGATTGCTGCAGCAGCACTGATGTTGGCAGAAACGGCGCTTTTTAACAGACCGGTATTTACTCAAAGCTTTTTCCTGGATCCTGTAACGGCCATCAATGTGATTCCGGCTATTATTTTTGGGATATCCTTCCTATTAATATATAAATTGAAAATGAGTCCCACCTTAATTATTTTAGGGATGGGCGTGATAGGAGCGTTCATATGTGGGTAGGTGGAGCAAGAGTGGTTATATTAAACCACCAAAAGGAAGTCCTGATGGTAAGGCATCGTCAAGATGGAAAAGATATTTGGCTGGTACCCGGCGGGTCCATTGAGCAGGGGGAAAATGCTATGGAAGCGGCTTGTAGAGAAGTGCTGGAGGAGACAGGCCTGGAGGTGGATATTACGAATCTTATTTGGCACGTGGAGGAGGTATCTCCGAGAAGAGGCCAGCGCTTTGTGAATTTCTTTTTGGGAGAAATAATTGGCGGGAGATTGACCTTGGGTGAAGATCCGGAGCGCGGGCCAAATCATCAAGTGGTGGAGGAGGTTCGATTTGTATCACAAAAGGAAATGCAAGACTTGGAAGTATTATATCCGGAGTATTTAAAGAATGAGTTGTGGGAATATTTGAGCAGACAGGACTCTTGTCATCATAAAGCGTTCAAGGTTCGGAAGGAACGATGATAAAGAGATGGGGGCCGGTAGGTTTTTAGAGCTGCGATAGGAACGGAAGTGGAGAAAGGACGGAGAAAATGAAACAAATCGGAATTGAAATGGAAAATGGAAAAGAGATGAAAGGAGAGTTATACGAGGAGATTGCTCCTGAAACGGTAGCCAATTTTGAAAAGTTAATCAAAGAGGGTTTCTATAATGGCTTGACCTTTCATCGTGTGATTCCCGGTTTTATGATACAGGGAGGATGCCCTCAAGGCACCGGAACCGGAGGCCCGGGGTATTCCATTAAAGGAGAGTTTGCACAAAACGGAGTTGACAATAATCTTTGTCACCAACGCGGGGTGCTGAGCATGGCCAGAAGTGGTCATCCGGATTCGGCCGGATCGCAGTTTTTTATTATGGTACATGAGGCACCCCATCTAGATGGTGGGTACGCCGCCTTTGGAAAGATTACGGAAGGACTGGATGTAGTGGATGAGATTGTAGAAACTCCCCGGGATTCCCGGGATAAACCTTTGAAGCCTCAACGAATAAAAAGGGTCTATATGGTGGAAGAATAACACCATTATTGGCAATTCACAGAAAAAACTCAAAAACGCTCAAATGTTGAAATTACAACAGTTTTGGGCGTTTTTTCTGTGAAGAAATGGTGAAGTTTTAGGAAAAATGTTGACATAAAGTGTTAAATAAGGTAGCCTGTACAAGGCCAATCGGAAAGGACGATTATTCAAGATTTCCGAAGAAGCGAGGTTAATTTATGAATCAAAAAAAATGGGTCATGGTATTGGCCATTCTATTTATGGGAGCGGCCCTTTTGCCTTTATGGGGGGTTCCTGTTCCAGGTGGTGACAAAGAAGTAACCACATTGGAAAGTTATGAAAGAAGATTGGTACCTCTCAGCTTTGAAACAGAGTACGAATATACGGAAGATGTTTCAGAAGGGGTAAGTGCTTTGATTTTTCTGGGGGCACCCGGGCTTGGAGAAGAAGTAAAACGTGTAGTCCGTGAAAATGGTTTTGTGGTTTCCGAAGAGGTAATCGCAGTACGAACCATCAAAGAGCCGGTCAACCAGAAGGTATTGACGGGCACCCGAAAAGTTGCGGTATATGGTTCCGGGAACCATTCTATTATCTCTTACGATGGACCGGTTATAAGCGGAACGGGCAATTTTATATGTCCCGTTCAAGGCTATGTGTTTTCTTCACCTTATGGGCCGCGAAACGGAAGAATGCATTATGGGGTGGATTTGACAGCTCCTGTTGGTACACCCATTTATGCCAGCGATGATGGAACGGTGATTTTTGTCGGCTCCAGAAATTCGTACGGGCTTTTAGTAATCGTGGACCATGGAAATGGTTACAAGACATACTATTCTCATTGCAACACCATTCATGTGTCTTTGGGAGAGGATGTTGCCCAGGGGCAAACCATTGCTACGGTAGGCCGTACAGGAAATGCCACGGGTTCTCATATTCATTTTGAGATCCGATACAATGAGGCCTGTGTTAACCCGGAGACCTATATATCTTTCTAGTTGGCGCAAGGTAAAAACCGGAATATGCACGCAAGGCAAAAACTGGGATAGCCGTTGTAAGACGAAGGCAATAATAGTATAATCAAAGGCAGAATCTCCCCTGCCTTTTTTTATTGAAGAAGTAGGAAGAAAGGCCCGGATGGGTATAGAAGAAGAAAAATATAGACGAAAAGATGGATAGGAGTGAAGGATGAAAATTTACAATACCCTAACAAAGAAAAAAGAAGAGTTTGTTCCGCTGGAAGATAAAAAGGTACGCATTTATGTGTGTGGTCCTACTGTGTACAATTACTTTCATATCGGAAATGCCAGACCCTTTGTGGTTTTTGATACACTGAGAAGATACATGGAATACATTGGATATCATGTGGATTTTGTGCAGAACTTTACGGATGTGGATGATAAGATTATTAACCGCGCCGGGGAAGAGGGCATTTCAGCAAGGGAAGTCAGTGAAAAATACATCCAAGAATATTTTAAGGATGCAGAAGCATTGAATGTTAGAAAGGCTACGGTTCATCCCAAGGTGACGGACAATATTCCTCAAATCATCGAATTTGTGCAGGGATTGATGGACAAGGGATATGCCTATGAAGTAAATGGGGATGTATATTTTAACACGCGGGCGTTTCCCGGGTATGGGAAGTTGAGCAAACAGAACATCCAAGAACTGGTATCCGGATGTCGCGTGGAAATTGATGAAATAAAAAGAGACCCGTTGGATTTTGCTCTTTGGAAAGCCCGAAAGGAAGAGAGTGAAATTGCTTGGGAATCACCTTGGGGTATGGGTAGACCGGGATGGCATATTGAGTGCTCCACCATGAGTAAGAGGTACTTGGGAGATACGATTGATATTCATGCAGGCGGTCAGGACTTGACTTTCCCCCACCATGAAAATGAGATTGCCCAGTCGGAAGCCCAAAACGGGGTACCTTTTGCTAAATACTGGATGCACAATGGATACATTACCATCGACAACGAAAAAATGAGCAAATCTAAGGGAAACTTTTTTACGGTGCGGGACATTTTGAAAGCATACGATGGGGAAGCAATTCGCTACTTTCTGCTTTCCGGCCATTATAGGAACCCTATTAATTTCAGCGAGAGTTTGATGGAGCAAGCAAAAAATAGTTTAGCCCGCATCAAAAATACCAAGGAAACTTTGAAGCATGTCATGGCCCATGGAGAGGAACAATTGACGGAGAAAGAATGGGAAGCGCTGCAAGCCATGGCCACCTATCGGGAACGGTTTCGCAAAGCCATGGATGATGATTTGAATACGGCGGATGCCATTACGGCTATATTTGAGTTGGTCACCTTAACCAACACCAATTTGAAGGACGGGGGAAGCAAACCATTTGCCAAAGAAGCACTGGGTTTATTACAAGAACTGTGTGATGTACTGGGCTTGTTACAGGACAACGCGGAAGAAGCGGTAGATGAACAAGTGGAGAGTTTGATAGCACAGCGGCAGCAGGCCCGGGCCGACAAAGACTTTAAACGGGCAGATGAAATCCGAGATTTATTGAAAGAACGGGGAATTCTCTTGAAAGATACGCCTCAAGGAGTTCAGATTATCAGGGATGAAGGATGAGGGAGATGAACACCACGGCATTGGCATATATTGGAGACGCTGTGTATGAAGTGTATATTAGGAAGCATGTCCTGGAGAAAGGCTCGGTTCATGTAGATGTTTTGCATCAAATGGCGGTGGGATATGTGAGAGCCGAGGGACAAGCCAGGGCGCTTAAAACCATTTTTGATCGGTTGAAGCCAGAAGAACAAAAGCTGGTGAAACGTGCTCGAAACCATAAAAGCAGTTCCCGACCCAAGAACACGGACCCCAAAATTTACAAGTGGGCTACCGCCTTGGAGGCATTAATAGGATACCTTTATATCCAGGAAGAACAAGGGCGGTTGGACGAAATTATAGGATGGGCCATTGGCGCATTGGAAGAAAAACAAGAAGAAACGCAAGGTGGATAAAAGAATGGGTAAAAAGAAACGAGAAACCAGAAATAAGGCAAGAGATATGATGGGCGATTACTGGCGTGTCAATCGAGAAATCAACGAGAAGGATTTGGAAGTTACCAAAGGGGAGAAAGGAAAGCCCTTGAAGATCCATGAAAAGATATGGGTAGGCATCATCGTAGTCGGTGCTATTTTAATCGTGCTAAAATATTTTGTCTGGAACTAGCAGGCAGCAAGCGCAGGAAGGCAATGGGAAAGGGGAGAAACCATGAGCCAGGCGGATGTGTATTTTGTGAAGATGTGTCAAGATATATTGGAAAAGGGCTATTCTTCTGAAGGGCAGGTGGTACGTCCAAAATGGGAAGATGGAACGCCCGCCCATACGGTGAAGGCCTTTGGAGTGGTGAACCGGTATGACCTTTCAAAAGAATTCCCCGCCCTAACCTTACGGCCCACGGCCATTCGTTCTGCCGTGGACGAGCTTTTGTGGATTTGGCAAAAAAAATCCAACAACACCAACGAACTAAACAGTTGCATATGGGATGAATGGGCAGACTGCGAAGGCTCCATTGGAAAGGCCTATGGGTACCAGTTGGGGGTGAAGTATCGGTTTCCCCACGGCGAAATGGATCAGGTAGACAATGTACTTTGGCAATTAAAGAACACCCCCTATTCCCGGAGAATTATGACGAACATATTCAACTTCCGGGATTTGATGGAAATGGGGTTGGAGCCATGTGCTTACAGTATGACCTTCAATGTGACGGGGGACCGGCTCAATGGCATCTTGAATCAGCGTTCTCAAGATATTCTGGCGGCCAACAACTGGAATGTAGTTCAATATGCCGTATTGGTTCATATGTTTGCTCAAGTTTCCGGATTAAAGCCGGGAGAGTTGATTCATGTGATTGCGGATGCACACATTTATGATCGGCATATTCCAATCGTGAAGGAGATGATAGAGAGACCCCAGTATCCTGCGCCTCAATTTCGCCTCAATTCCCAAGTAAAGGATTTTTATGAATTTCGGGTAGAAGATCTTTTGATTGAAAACTATCAGACAAATCCTCAAATTAAGAACATTCCCATCGCGGTTTAAGAAAGAGAGTACTTAAATGAAAGCCATTGTTGCGGTAGATACAAATTGGGCCATCGGAAATTGCGGGCAATTATTATGTCATGTCCCGGGAGATTTGAAATATTTCAAAGAAAAAACCCGGGGGAAGGTGGTTCTTATGGGAAGAGCTACTTATGAATCTTTACCCGGGAAAAAACCTTTGCCCAACAGAGTGAATGCGGTCCTTTCCAGAAACCTGGAATTTGATGCTCCTTGTTGTGTCTGTCATTCCCAGGAGGAATTAATGGAAACACTGAAGGGGTACCATGGTGAAGATGTTTTTGTAATTGGAGGGGAAAGTGTGTATCGTCAATATCTTCCTTATTGTGATGTGGTGTATGTAACCAAAATTCAAGGTTGTTTTCATGCGGACACCCATTTTCCAAATTTGGACGAAGATCAGGATTTTCAGTTGGTATGGAGCAGTGGAATCTATAAGGAGCAAGGGATCTCCTATCAGTTTACCGAATACCAGCGGGTTGGAAAGGGGTTTCATGACCATGAAGGAAAACAATAGAGAGAGCCTTTTAATGGGTAGAAATCCCGTTATGGAGGCGTTGGAAGAAGGGCGGACTATTGAGAAATTACTGGTTCAAAAGGGCTCGGAGAGATTTCTAATCGCATTGGAGGAAAAGTCGAGAGACCGTAAAATTCCATTGGAATATGTAGACAAGGCTTTTTTGAACCGAATAACCGATTCGGGAAACCACCAAGGAGTGGTGGCACTTACGCCACCTTTTCAATATGGTGAGGTGGAAGATATTTTTCGAGTGGCCCGGGAAAGAGGAGAAGACCCTTTGGTGGTTATCTTAGATCATTTGGAAGACCCACATAATTTAGGAGCCATTATTCGAAGTGCAGAAGGAGCCGGCGCCCATGGGATTATCCTCCCCAACCGCAGAGCGGCGGGGGTGACTCCCACGGTGGTGAAAACCTCAGCGGGAACTGTGTTTTATCTTCCGGTTGTGAAGGTGTCAAATCTGCCCAATACCATGGAAGAACTGAAGAAAAAAGGACTGTGGATGGGAGCCTGCGATATGGGCTCTGACTGTTATACCAAGCAAGATTTAACGGGGCCCATGGGTTTGGTCATTGGGTCGGAAGGGGTTGGAATTAGTCGGCTGGTAAAAGAGAAATGTGATTTCGTGGTGTCCATTCCCATGAAGGGCCGCGGTACATCGCTGAACGCATCCAATGCGGCGGCGGTGATGCTTTATGAAGCCAGAAGGCAACGAGATGAAAAGAAGGTATGAAGCGTTGGCCGATGAGGAATTAACCCTATTGGCCCAAAGGGAAGATAAAGAAGCGATGGAGCTCCTGTTTCAGCGCTACAAAGAATGGGTACGGGGAAAAGCCCGGGTCTATTATATGATGGGATCCGATACGGAGGATGTAATACAAGAAGGGATGATGGGGCTTTTTAAAGCCATTCGCAGCTTTGATGCAACCAAGGAGGCTTCTTTTCGAACCTTTGCGGAGCTTTGTGTTCACCGGCAAATCGTAGATGCCATCCGGGGAGCGGCTCGAAGAAAGCATTCTCCTCTCAATGAATCTTTGTCTTTAGATAAACCCATGGAAGAAGGGGAGGAAAAAACCCTTCGCGATTTGTTGAGAGATCCCACCGTAAATTTAGAAGAAAGAGTGATTTTAAATGAGGAATGGGAAGCGCTCTTTCAACAAGCAAAAAAATTGTTTTCTCCTCTGGAATGGGTGGTGTGGAATGAATATATTAATGGGAAGACCAAGAGGGAAATTGCCTGGTCCACCGGCCATTCTACCAAGTCCATCGACAATGCATTGCAGCGAATGAAAAGAAAATTGATGGAATATTTGGCCACAAGATAAGGCGCAATGCTTTCTAGCCGATGTAAAACATTTTGTTGACACTGAAGTTGTTCTTTAGTATCATAGTCGTGGTATGGTGTGCTGATGTAGCTCAGTAGGTAGAGCACTTCCTTGGTAAGGAAGAGGTTCGGCAGTTCAAGCCTGCTCATCAGCTCCAACTTTAAAACAACCACCTTTTATACAGAGTTTTAGGAGGAAAAGTAAGATGGCTAAACAGAAGTTTGAAAGAAACAAGCCGCACATCAACATCGGCACCATTGGCCACGTAGACCATGGAAAGACCACGTTGACTGCAGCCATAACCAAGACCTTGTT